>Ga0325403_1004996_pt1 | contig 12435 bp, 4 predicted proteins | sample PopdelMetagenome_19_FD_205665 | JGI IMG/M metagenome (GOLD analysis project Ga0325403, IMG submission 205665) | Populus deltoides microbial communities from Bellville, Georgia, United States - Xylem-PdKOR-R4 | ecosystem: Host-associated > Plants > Phyllosphere > Stem > Wood/Secondary xylem...
GATATCATCGTTGAAAGACGCCAAGTCTTGCTGACGTGGATTTTCTTGTATAAAATTAGGGTTTAAGTCTAAACCTGGAATGGTCATTAAACTCTTAATTTTCTTAATCATGGTCTTCTACCTTTTTGATCTACGACGCTGGTCCCTGCATGTTATGTTTCCTCCCTAAAAATTTGTAATGGTGTGTTATTGATTGAATTTTTTATTCTCAATTAATAATATTTTTTATTCTCAATTAATAATATCCTCAAAAATTCAAGTAGTTTGAAGACAAGATTTATATAATCGATTAATTTTTTTGTTTTAGCAATTTGATTTATTTTTCTTAACCAAAATGGCTATGGCTGGTGTCTATTATTTGCAGAAGGTTTCTTTTGGTGAATTTAAGAAACTATTCATTGCTTTAAGTAAGTTTCTTTTTAGAGAAAAAATAATGATATTTTAAAAAGAGACTCTAAAAATAAATATACAGCGGAGATTCAAAACACTATTTTTCTAAGGATCTAATGGGTCTTTATAAGTCATTATTCTTACCCTTTTATCGAGGGGGTGGCTCAAAAGTTTTTTTTCTGATAGAATTTAACCCTTCTTTTCAAATAGAAAAATATCTCTAACTTTATCAGAGAGGAAACATCTTTGCATATGCATGAGGCTCAACATTTGACTAAACCTAAGGATATGAGGTTGGGCAGTTCACCAGACATATAAATGTTTAGGCTTAGTGCTTGGCTGAGCCCAATGACGTTGGGTTTAACAGTTCACCAAACTCATATATGTTTGGGCTCAATACTAGTCTGGGTAGAAAGGTGTTTCCTTTATAAACCTAATCGTTCTTACCTTTATCTTTTTATTTTATATAATTTCTGAAAAATTACTATGTTAAAAAACCCTGACTATTTTAGTTCTAATCCAATGAAACAAACTCATTTCTGGGTATTTTCCATCACCATCTTCTTTCCTTTTCTACTTTAAACCAAAACATGGACTCAAAAGGAGTCAGATTTATCCCTAAAAAAAAGAATATTGCTACCTCTAAAAAGGAGTTCAAGTTCCAACCTGAGATTGCTGGAAGTGGTAAAGGGTAGGGGTTCATCTAACTAGGCAACATAACTAGAGAGGGTGATACTTCAACATCAATCTCTAGTAGGGAGGAGAGTAGCTCTCCTCATAGAAGTCTTTCTCCCACCATCACTAGAGATTTCCAAGAGAGAGGGAGGTTACCTCAGACTTCTGAGGATGACGTTCCCAACACTTTAGGTAAAGAGGACATAAAGTTTGTTTCTCGCCTTCAGTTAGGAGAGTACACAACTCAAATGTCTGATTAGGTTGAGCATATCAACCAGAAAACCTTATTAGGGAAGTGTTCAGATATTATCAACTGGGTTTAGGGTAGCTACATCCAAATGGGTGAATGATTATGTCTGTCTTTGATAAGTTTTGTAGGCTTGTCAGAATTAAGCCTACAATCAATGTCTTTAGAAGTTGTTACCATCTGATTGTTGGCACTAGTGGTGGCAATAATGTATATTGGTTATTCACCTTTGCCATAGGCCCAAAGGAGCCATTAAGGGAACTCTATGTGGAAAGCCTGCATGTATCAAAAAATAAAAAGGGAGATAGGTGATAATAAGATATGGTGGGCCAGTCAATCCCGGAGGTGAAATGTACAAAATATAGGGATGTTCCTATTATTGGAAAGTTCCTTCTCCTGATGTAAACAACAAGCCTCGTCTAAGCTTGGATGAGGAGAAAACATGTGTTGTGCTGGCCTCAACTTCAACAAAGTATGAAGTTAATAGAATAGCCAAAGGATATTATCAAACCATTTTGCAAAGTATGTAACTTTCTTATTCTCTTGTTTCTTTATTACTAAGTTTATTACTAACTTTTTGTTTTTTTATGCAGGACAAACAGCTGAAAGAGAATAAGAAACTTCAGCGATGTTTGTAAAAGAAAGTTCAACAAGGAAATCTTCAACCCTTGTCATGGTTAGAAGTAGGGCTGAAGAACATATAAAGGATTACCTCATCATTGTTAATGAACTCTATGTTCTTAAGGGCTTTGTCCCTAAGGAAACAATGGTGAGAGTCAGAACTCCCGCAGAAAATGAAGTTAGGGGCAGTCGTACTCCCCTAATTGAGGTTCAAACATATTTGACTTCCCTTAAAGTGATTACAGGTGTTGCTACCCACTTAGAAGGAAAAAGATTTCCACCTTTGTATAGTTCAATGGTTTAGTCTCGATTGTAAAGGCTCTCTTGGTGGCATATTTTCTGCCTCAACTTCCAACTTTATCGATAGAGGTTGCAGCAGCTAGGCCTTTTACTTGGGTTGTTCCAATAGAGACTGAGTTCAAAGATGTTTTCACCCACCTTGCTTTTTACCAAGCTCCCTTCAGTTTTTCCACCCTGACCGAGGAAAAGAGGGAGTTTATGGAGGCTATTGTCGGTAGGAGGTCAGTTATTAGTAAGACTAGCATTGAGGTGGTGAAACTACTAGAAAGGATTCTCATCATCCCATCAGACATCATAATAATGTCTGATGAGAGCTACAACCATTATTTGGCTTTAAATGGTCAAATGGCCTTTATTATAAGGAATTTTTTATTTCACCTTTTTGTTTAATTCTATGACTATTATTCCTAATATTTGTTATTGAAAAACTTTAATGATATACACTAATTCCATGAGATGTTAGGTGGCTCATAGAAATCATGTAATGGAGACCATTACTATAAACAGGGAAAACCAAACTGTCTTCGAGCAGCTAAAACAAGAAAAAAAAGTTATTATAGAGGCCGAACTAAAGAGCCTCAATATGGCTTATGCAACGCTGAAGGAATAAATATAAGGCATTGTTCTTCAGTTAGGCTCCAATGACAAATTATTTCAGGTCATCTATAACCAAGTGGATTCCCTAAAGCAAGAGATCCTTAAGATGAAAATCATTCAAGATGGTCTAAGTATGGAGCTTTTTACTACCAGGGAAGAACCTAAAATTCTCAGGCTTAGTTGGAGGTTTTGAGGAACTCTCTCAAGGAGTTTCAGGGATTTTTTAGGGTTTAAGAGCCTTGACTAGGATAGTTGGGCACAAGATCTTTCTTGCCATATATAATATATATTTCTTCAATCAATCAAGGGGGATGCATGTGGACTTTAGTATTGCCTTTCATCTAGTCTCGGTGCCTGACTTTATAAGTGTGTTCTTTGTCATGATTGTTGTTTCCCGATATGAGAAATATCTAATTAAAGAGCTTGAGCTAGATATTCAAGCCTCATTTCCCCCTATCCTCTTATAAATATTATACACATCCTTGGTCTTGCAGGGTTTATCCATGTAACATTTATCTTTTATTTTATAAAATTTTCATTCCTTTTATTTCTTTGTTTACTCGTGTGTATAGATCTAATGCCTATAATAAACATTCCATGCAAGATTTGAAGCCCTAAGAAAAATCTTTAAAATTTTATATGGGTCCAGCATCTATACTTGAAAAAAGTTAAGGGAATTCCCTAAACAATTGGTGTGAGACCAATGCCCACATTATAATTTCCATACAGGGTCCAGAAACCCTAAGAAAATTGTTAAAAAATTTATAGGCCCAATGCCCGCACCTAGGAAAACATTTAGTAAATTTAAACTTTAAACTTTTTCTAACCATAATCAAGATTTAGAAGAGATTTACCCGTCTGGAACCGAGAGGAGATCTTGGTTTCAGGTATATTCCTGTCAATTTAGATGAATTTGTAGTGGATTAATAAAAAATCATGAGGTAGGACATGGAGATTAATGTTATTGTCCTTATGGTGACCATGTCAATCCCTTACAATATGATTTGTGCAATCGCACTAGGGAGACTAAGTCGATCCCTTCCAAGGTGAATTTTGTAATCGTACTAGGAAGACTGAGTTCATCCTATCCTTGGAAGGTTATGAGGTTGTTGCCCTAGAAAGATAGTGTGTCAGTCTTATTATTGGAGATATGTTCAATTGCACTAGGAAGGCTCATGATCCATCATTCCAGGGTAAATTGGGCATCATACTAGAGATACTGAATCTGTCTCATCCTCAAAAGGTTACGAGGTCGTTGCCCTAAAGAGATAGTGTGTCAATTTCATCATTAGAGATATCTGCAATCGCACTAGGAAGGCTTCAGATTCATCATCTCTAAGGTAAATTATGCAATCACACTAAGAAAACTGATTTCATATCATCCTTAAAAGGTTGCGAAGTTGTTGCCTTAAAGAGATGGTATGTCAATCTTATTCTTAGAGATATATGTAGCTGCACCATGGAGGCTCTATATCTATCATTTTCAATGTAAATTATACAACCGCACTAAAAAAACTAAGTTCATCGCATCCTTGAAATGTTGCGAGGTTGTTTTCCTGGAGAGATGAAATGTTAATCCCATCATTGGAGATATATACAATCGCACTAGAGAGGCTTTATATTTATTCCTTCTAAGGTAAATAGTGCAATTGCACCGGAGAGATCGAGTTGATTCCATCCAAGGTAAATTATGCAATTGTACTATGAAGATTAAGTTCATCCCATCCTTGAAAGGTTGTGAGTTTATTGCTCTATATATCACTCAAATAAAAAAAGACATTGTCAATGTGAATAATTTAAATCATATATAAGAAACTTACATTCCTAGTCATTGACCATGATATATTTTTTATTAACCTTTAAGATATAATCATCTTGATAATATTTTTGTTGAAATCATGATCTCAACTATAAAAAAAGAGAGAATAGAGTTTCTATGATAGATGTGTTTTGGGTGGTTATCAACCAAACTTCACATGTTTTAAAGTTTGAACCAACATTCCACTTATACTTGTTAAAAGCTTTCCAAAATCTTGAGGCTTCAACTACATTCGTGAAGTTGGCAAATGTTTAGTCAAAACTTGCTCATCTCATTAAGCCCGTGGAAAAGTAGAAGAAATTATACTGACTTACAGCAATCAAATTGCTACATAGCCTTTCTTAATCATTGAAGAGTTATTGAAGCTCTGGTGGAGTAGACGTGTCAAAAACTATAGGAAGGCTCGTGACATGTCTTGTTCCACGATTTTTTTTATCTACTTTTAATGGTGATTTAGGATGTCGATAAACCAATTATGGAAGAACTATCGATGAATTTTTAATCAAGAATAAAAATGTTGATCCATCATCAAGAATAAATAATTTCTGCATAAAATACATACTTAAAATAATGCATTTGTAGAATTGTTTTTCTTAGAATTAGTTAAATTTAAATTGATATCATAGAAATTTTTTGTTACTAAATTTGGTTTTTTCTCCAATTGTATTACTTGTGTTGATTAAATTCTATTTAAATAGTTAAAAATATTTAAAAATACTTTTATTAATTATTCAATCATGAATTTGATGAATAATTAGTCCAGAACGCTGATGTAAAATATATGAATTAGTAAACATAGAAATAAAGGATTTGATTTGAAAGTGTGAAAAGAGAAAGAGTAACATACGTAGAAGGGTCTAAAATAAAATGAAAAGAAAAACAAGAATAAAAATAAAAATGCTTCTGTGACTGTTGGGGGGAGCGAGACGAATGCATGTTTGTTATTGTGCGTGGCAGTTTTTTTAAAAAAAAATGCTTAATTTTTTTTAAATTATATTAATGTGCTGATGTAGAAAATAAAATTTTAAAAATATGTTAATTTTTTTTGTTTCCCTTGTGCCTATTAATCAATGTTTTTTTAATGTTATAAGATTTCTTTATTAAATCGCGATAATGCTAATTGTATTTATTCTTAAAAAAAAAGTATTTTGAGAATTTTGAAATTATAATTGTGTATGTTAGCATGCACAATAAATTATTAAAATCTACATATTACATAGTGTGGCTCAAATGCTTACCATTAGATTTATGATTTATAAGGGTTATTAGCGTGGCTTGAATACAACTTTTTTTGTGTTCATGATCAAGTATTTGTTGTGTGTTTATGCTAAATAGCTACTTACATCACGGAATGCAATCTATTTGTCAATATAAATGTAGATATCATTTATTTTTTATTATTTTTTTATCTTGTGTTCAAACCGTAAATCAATGTAAATGTAGAAATAAATACAAATTAACAAGATAGACGTATATTTGGATGTATTTAAAACTAAGCTAAAATAGATGTAGAAAAGTACAGGGAAAGATAGTTGAGAAATAGCTTTCACTAGTTAGATGACCTGCGCGATGCTGCGGGTTAATTTTTTTGCATAAAAAATATCAAATAAAAGCTAAGATTTAAAAGTGTTAAGTCTTTCTGCAAAGTTATACCTAAGAGTCTTGGGTTTGGCTGCAACGCCTGATCCAAGAGTAATATTTATAATATTAATAATAACATTAAACTTGCATAACCCAAGTTTAAGTGAGTTTGGCTGCAATACCAGATCCAATAACCTTGGATGTGAGTCTGGCTGCAAGTTCGTATCAAAAAAATATTATAATTAAATAGATTAAGTAAAAAGAAAAAAACATAAAAAAAAACCAACATGAAGAAAATAACTAATGAAGAAAAAAAATATGAATTAATTGGATTAACCCGTCAAACATTAGATTCGTGTCGTGAAAGTTTGATAACTAAATAGAAAAAAAAATTGACGAGTTACCCCATAATTAACCAGGCTAACCCGTCAAACTCAGGATCCGTGTCATTAAAGTTTGATAACTAAATAGAAAAAAAATTTAACATTAACAAACTAAAATAAACGAAAAAAATTAATTAAAAAGGAAAAACACCAAAAACAAACAAAATGCATCGGCCTTTTCACTGTGTACGGCATTGTGCAGTCTACAGTTAAATGCATAAAAAAAGGCAAAAAAAAGCAAAAAAAAACTAACTGGGTTAAAAGAAAAAAACCTATAGGAAAAAAAATTAATAAAGAAAAAGAAAAAAAATCTAAATTAACTGGGTAACTCGTCAAACCTGAGATCTGTGTCATGAAAGTTTGATAACTAAATAGAAAGAATTTTAATATCAACAAACTAAATTATATATAAAAAATTAATTAAAAAGGGAAAAACAAAGAAGAAAACTAATGAAGAAAAAGAAAAAAATCTAAATTAACTAGGCTAACCTGTCAGATATGAGATCCATGTCATGAAAATATTATAACTAAATAGAAAAAAATTTAACATAAACAAACCAAATTAAAAGAAAAAAAAATAATTCAAAAGTTAAAAAAACAAAAATAAACAAAAGGCATTAGCATTTTCACTGTGGATTACATTGTGCAGTCCAGAGTCAAAGGTATAAAAACATTTAAAAAAAAAACTAAAGGCATCAGTCGATAATTAAATAGAAAAAAATTTAATATTAATGAACTAAATTAAACAAAATAATATTAATTAAAAAGAAAAGGAAAAAAAACCTATAAAAAGAAAAAACTAATGAAGAAAAAATATATATAAATTAACTAGTATAACCCGTCAAACTTGAGATCCGTGTCTTGAAAGCCTGATAACTAAATAGAAAAAAATTTAATATCAACAAAATAAATTAAAAAAAAATTAATTGAAAAGAAAAAAAGAAGACATCAAGCCTTTTTATCGTGGACTCCACTGTGCAGTCCATCATGAAAAGCATAAAAATAAAAAACTAAAGGCATCAACATTTTCACTGTGGACTACATACAATATTAAAATATGAAATTAGAAGAAAAAACTAATCAAAAAAATAATCTGAATCAGCTGAGTTAACCTGCCAAATTATATCTTTTTTCTTTTTAATTAATATTTTTTTGTTTAATTTAGTTCATTAATATTAAAAAAATTTTCTATTTAGTTATTGACTGATGCCTTTAGTTTTTTTTTTTTTACATTTTTATATTTAGTTTTTTTCTATTTAATATTTAGTTTATATATATATATATATATTGAGTTCATTCATATCCAAGAGTCTTGGATGTGTGTCTGCCTGCAAGATCGTGTCATACAAATATGATAATTAAATGGATTGATTAAAAAGAAAAAAAACCAACATGAAGAAAAAAAAAATCTGAATTAACTGGGTTAACCCATCAAACCTGAGATTTATGTCATGAAAGTTTGATAACCAAATAGAAGAAAAAAAAAGTTGACGGTTTAACCTAGAATTAACTCGGTTAACCCGTGAAACTAGGTTAACCAGTCAGACTTGGGATATGTGTCATGAAAATCTGATAATTAAATAGAAAGAAATTTAACATTAACAAACTAAACTAAACAAAAAAAATTAATTAAAAAGAAAAGAAAAGAAAAACTTCGGGTTACCTTGTCAAATCAGGTTAATCCGTTAAACCCAAAATCTATGTCATAAAAGTTTGATAACTAAATAAAAAAAATTAACATTAACAAAAGAAAAAAACAAAAAAATAGACGGGTTAACTCAGAATTAACTAAGTTAACCCGTAAAACCAGGTTAACCCGTAAAACATGAGATATGTGTCATAAAAGTCTGATAATTAAATAGAAAGAAATTTAACATTAACAAACTAAATTAAACAAAAAAAATTAATTAAAAAGAAAAGAAAAGAAAAACTTCGGGTTACCTTGTCAAATCAGATTAACCCGTTAAACTTGAGATCCTTGTCATGAAAGTCTAATAACTAAATAAAAAAATATTTAACATTAACAAAATAAAAAAATAAAAAAATAGACAGGTTAATCCAGAATTAACTGGGTTAACCCGTAAAACCTGAAATATGTGTCATGAAAGTCTGATAACTAAATATAGAGAAATTTAACATTAACAAGCTAAAATAAATGAAAAAAATTAATTAAAAAGAAAATAAAAATCCGGGTTAACTCGTGAAATCAAGTTAACCTGTTAAGCCCGAGATAAATATCATAAAAGTATGATAACTAAATTAAAAAATATTAACATTAACAAATTAAATTAAACAAAATAAAATTTATTAAAAAAACTAAATAAGAAAAAATAAAGTTAAAGGCATCTAAAATGAAAAAATAAAAAATTTATAAAAAAATAATTTAAAAAATAAAAACAACTCAAAATTTCACTGTAGTTTGCGTATATTTCTAATTATAATTATAATGTAATACAAGGGATCAAGATCCAAGAATGGCTGAAAAACAGATATACAAACAAGCAGGCAAATATACAAGCAGGCAAAGACAAAAATACCTCGATGTTCATCAATCCAGAATCAAATGGAAGGCACTTGTCGATGAAAGATCTGGATAGGTTGGTTGGTGGCCCATCTCAAATAAAAGTCACAGGATCATGGAAAGGGGATCGGCTCGAGGCCAATGGGAGAAGAGGACGTATCTAGCACATCACATTGTTTGGAATTTGAACTTTTAGGGGCACATAAGCCCAGCTCAAACTCGAGAGGACCATGTTGAGCTGGGGCTCAAAACTAGTACAGATTCAAAGATTATTTAAAAAAAAAGAAAGTTTATATGGTTGGTGGGTTCTTGATGGCTAAAATGTCCATCATTTTTCACCGACCATTCTATCAAGGATTAGTACTCGAGCCACCATCTCGAATTTGATCGATCCTCGAACAAGCGGGGATAACATGTCTCTCACCCACCTCAGCATTAACTATCATGGTTTTGCATGACAAAAATAGTGTTCCGTTAATATTTCGATTTGTGTTATGTTGCACATCAGGTTATAAAATTTTTAAATATAAAATAATATTAAGATGTTATTAATATTTTTGTCTAGTGGAAAGAAAAAAAATAAACCGACTTGGAATTAACCTGCTATAATTTGATTGGGTTTATGGGTCTAAAAATATCTTGAACGATCTTAAAAACATAGTTTGACTAAAACAAATTAAAAATGATATTTTTTTTAATATTAAAATAATAACATATTGGATTGACTTAGGGTAACCCGGGTTAACATGTCAAATCTGCTATTCGGGTTATGAGACTGATAACCTCATAAAAAAACAAATCAAAATAAATTATAAAGTTTGAGATTCTAATCAACTTATTGATGAATAATGAATTTGAAAAAAATCAATTAAAAGGATAAAAAAAAGCAACTCGTGTTAACTTGTCAAACCCACTATCCGGGTCATAAGACCATGATAACCCCATAAAAAAAAATTAAAACAAATTACGATATCCAATCCCTAATCAATCTAATATTGAATGATGAGATTAAAAAATAAATCAATTAAAACAATAACATAAAAAAATAATCCGAGCCAATTCGTCAAACTCATGACTTGGAATGAGACTGAGATAACCTCATATAAATAAAAAAAAAAAAAACGACCTAATTTGACATAGGTTAACCTGTCAATTATGTAATTTTGATCATGAGACTAAGATAACTTCACAAAAAGAAAAACAAAACAAATTATAAAAGCTCAATTCCTAATTGACCTTGTCAAATGCAATGTTGAGTAATAAAATTTGTAGAACTTTTAAATAAAAAAAATGATACAAAAAATGAGTCAAATCAACATGGGTTAACTCATTAAGCATTATTCTCAGGTCATGAGGTCGAGATAACCTAATAAAAGACAAACTGGAACAAATCATGAAGTCTAATTCTCAATCAAACACAATATTAAATGATGAAATCGAAAAAATATCAATTAAAAAAAATGAGACAATTCGATTATCCTGTCAAACCTGTGACTAGGGTTATGAGACATGGACAGCCTAATAAAAAAAATCAATGTTGAAAGACTTATGAGACAAAAATAACCTCTTAGAAAGAAACTAAAAAAATAACCAGGTTTAACTAGGGTTAAAATTTCAAAACCTACAACCCTTATTATGAAACTAATATATTCTCGTAAAAAGCAAATAAAACAAATTATGAAACCCAATCCCCAACCAACCCAATATTGAATGATGAAATTGAAAAAAAATCAACTTAAAAAATAACACAAAAAACAACTCGAATCAACTCAGGTTAACTCATTAAACATTATTCTTGGGTATTAAAGCTAAAATAACTTAATAGAAAGAAAAAAAATAAATTATAAAATTTAATCCCCAATCAATTCAATACTAAATGATTATATAGGGAAAAAGAAGTTCATTAAATAAAAGGAAAAAAAACACAAATCAACCGGGTTAACATGCTAAACCCACGACCCGTGTCATGAGATTAGGATAACCCAATAAAAAATTCAATATTAAAGGTTTTTTTTTTGTTTTAAAAAAGCATTGATTCAATCCAACATTAAAAGGCAAGATTGAAAAAAAATTAATTAAAAAAATAAGTCAATCATGTTAACTCGCTAAACTCGCGATTCGTATCATGCGAGGGAGATAACCCCATGAAAAATAAATTAAATATTAAAAGAAAAAAATATTGATTGAAAAAAGAACAATAATAAATAATATTTAATAAGGAGGGTGCAATAAAAAAAACTCCTTCTCTTTTAATTTTTTTTAATATATATTTTAATTTTAAAAATATATAAATTTATTATGATTAACTGCTACACCTATTAGAAAGCTCGAATATAAAATTAAGAGTTTTAGTCTTGATGTTATCACTTCCTGTGAGCACCCACCTTAACATGATGTTTTTACTTAGAATTCAAAAAATAAGTTACCAGATAATCTTTGAGGATTGCAATTGGTATTTTGGGTTGAATTTTTTTTTTATATTTATATTATATTTATTATTTATCAAATAAAAGATTTAAATATTTATAAATTAATAATTGGATTTTGAGCATCCATTATCTACTATTATTTATTAATTAATTAAAATAGTTAATACATATATATGAAGTATATATAAATGTATTAAATGATAAAATAATAAATATTATTCATATATATATATATATACATGGTTTATGTTAATATTAGGATATGCATGTATCATATTGCATTAAAAAAATTCAAATATTCTACAAATATATTTATATAATATAAATATATATTTCGGGTTAGATTTAGATGAGTTTTGAGTAGAATTTAATAATATCTATATTATATTTATTATTTATAAAATCCAAAAAAATATTCATGCATTCAAATTGGACAGAGTAAATAAAAAGAGAGTAGGTAAACATTTTGAATGTTTGGGTATTGCAAAAAAAAAAAAAAAAATTGATATATAATGACACGATTTTAGCTTAATTTTTTATGAAATATTATTTAGTTTTACATGTTATCTCACACTTTTACATATAAAAAATAGCTATATAATCGAAAAGTTGACCCCACTACACATTTTACCGGACCTAAAGGTCAACCACGACCAATGAAGAGCGACGCATCGTTTGCCCACCCTCACATTGGTTCCCTCTCTCTCCAACGCCCTTCCTCTCTCCTCCACCAAAACTCCAGTCGCTCAGAACTTCACTCAAATCCCACCACACGTCACATCGCCACAAACCTTCCTTGCATAACCCAACCCTTCGCTAACATCTCCAATCAATCCCAGCTCACACAAGCAGTCTCTTCTCTTCAGATTTTA
>Ga0325403_1004999_pt1 | contig 12433 bp, 8 predicted proteins | sample PopdelMetagenome_19_FD_205665 | JGI IMG/M metagenome (GOLD analysis project Ga0325403, IMG submission 205665) | Populus deltoides microbial communities from Bellville, Georgia, United States - Xylem-PdKOR-R4 | ecosystem: Host-associated > Plants > Phyllosphere > Stem > Wood/Secondary xylem...
AAAAAAAAATAAGGGAGACAACATGTTGTCTGCCTATCCAAAATCTAGCACCACTATAATGGTCAAAACAATAGGGTTAAGGAACTTTTGTGTGATATTTTTACTTGTTTTCACAAAAAAAAAAAAAACCTAACAAACATTCAAATAACCTAAAAAAACCAATTTATCAAGAAAAAAAGAGCTAAAATGGCTAAAAAAACATAAATCAAACTGAGAAACAGGTTTCTCTCTCAACCTCGATCTTTTTTTCTAGGCAAAATAAAGGTTTAAAACAACCACCTTTAAACTCCCCTCACATAATAGAAATCATTGACACCAAGAACATTGAGTTTCGTCATCAAAAAGTTGTCAAACTGATGATTTTCTCTCTCCTAAATGTTTTCAAGTAACTTTCACTCTCTTTAAAGTCAGGGACTAAAAAACAAACAAATTAAACTTTTGGATGAAAATCAAAATTGTCAAGAATGTAGGATTAAACATATTTTTTCTTTGTTTTTTACATTTTAGTCCCCCATATTTTAATTTGGAATTCCCCCCGGTAAATTCTAACCTAATTTTATCAAATTAATCTATAGCATAATTATTAAACCCAATCCAGAAGTTGACCTAGCCAAATAGCAGGGTTCTATGTCAACTTGGTCAACCTGATAAAATGTATTATTATTTTTTTGGAAAACAAATTTTGATTTATCATTGCCTAGCATCTTAGATTTGATATATGGTGCAATGTAATAATGCAACCAGTGAGAGAAATACAATTATCTCATAATACAAGAAGAGAGGGGGGTTTCTTTGGATAACTAGTGCTCTTTAGTTTCAAAATGCCCTAAAAAACTCCTAGTCATAATTTAGGACTACTAATTACAAGTAAAATGCTTAAAATTATCCATCTAGGGAATTCAGAATGTTCTAAATTTTGATTTTTTTGCTTAAAATTAATGTTTTATGTTTTTATGTGTTGATGTAAAAAATGATTTAAAAAAATATATATTATTTTGATATATTTCCCAACGAAAAATACTTTAAAAAGCAACCGCTACGACACTCCAAAACATTCACCTAGTAATTATTCTTAGTTATTTAGTGTATTATAGCTGATTGAATCCAGATGCAAGTATTATTAAGACATAAAATAGATGAAACTATATCATTGTAAGCGCTGCTTTATGGGTGGAATCAACTTTTTTTTAACATAAAAAAATATATCCAAGAATTGCTAGAGTGTTTTCTAAAAAAAATCTTTGTAATCATAAACTCAAAATATAATGCATATTATATGGCATTCATTTTTTTTTTAATATTGATACAAAGACCTGTTGGATGATATGTTTTTTTTTCAAATATTAAAACAACAACATATTAGATCGACCGAGTTAATCTGTCAAATCTGTGATCCAAGTCATGAGATAATGATAAACCTATAGAAAGAAAATAAAAAATAAATTATGAAGGTCAATTCCTAATCAACCCAATGTTGAGGGGTGAAATAGAAAAAAATATTAAATTAAAAAAAGAAAAAAAAAACTACCCGAGTAAACTTGAGTTAACCTGTCAAACCTACAATCTAGGTCATGAGATCGAAATAGCCCCATAAAAAAAATATATTATCCTGACATTGTGCTGATGGGAAAATATTATCCTGACATCACATTTTTCAACTTCAAGACCGAAAGCATTGATATGCTACAATTAGGGAAGGGTTTACTCTATGGATGCTTCCCATTTTGATCCACTTTATTGTTGAGGAAGAAGCACAGTTGGACACAACATTGTAATTTCCATGCCCTCAAGAATGATAATCCCAAACCATTATTCCTTGGGTGGTATAATCAAGATGAAAAATGTGAGTAGTTGCTAGAATTTCAAGTATCGTGTCTAGAAGTTAGTGAGCAAGAGGCAAGTTGAGGACGTGAAGGATGATGTCATCTGACATATTTTCACTAGATCATCATAAACATAACAAAGATTGATAAACAATGATAAGACACGGGTGATTGCTAGAGAAGTTACTGAGGGTAAAGAAACACATAATCAAATGATGACTCAGTGAAACCCATCAAATCTATTATGACAAATGCCTCTTGATGATAGGAAGAAGAACAAACACAACTATTTTGACTGAGGGTAATGTTGCCTAAAAAGTCTGTGGATTACTCGATGAACTCTAATAGTAGTTGAGAGTAACACCATACTTAAGGGGTATATTTATATCTGAAAGCTTGGTTTATCCTTCAAAATATGGTTATAACTCCTCAAAAACGTTATCACGTACGTGCATTTAGATAAATGTTGAAAGGAAGCACGCTACCTAGACTATCTAGGGACAATCTGCTTTGAAGCCTATCAATTTAAGGTGTATTTCACCATATAGATATGGGGTGATAAAAGGAACATCATTTATGATGATAATGCATTTCTTTCCACAATCGAGTCTAGATGATTACAAAGCCTTAAAGTGAAGAAGAATCTTTGAAGATAGATTTGGTCTAAAGGGATGAACCTAGTTGTATTAGCTAAATAGATGTTGAAGGTCATTAGCAAAGGATGATTATAATGGTTTTCTTCAAGAATTAGGAAATGTTGTTATAATAGGGAAGCATGACCTAATTAAGGGACAACTTCATGACTATATAAGTACTTGTAATGGTTGGTAGAAGTACGCAGAAGTTGTTTGATAAGATTAGACAGGCTAAAGGCCATTTACTACAAAAAACACTAAGTATATAATGATGAGCTTTTATTGCAAACAATAAGATACATGGCTAGATGACTTGATAATTCCATGAAAATTGATGATAACATATGCTTGAAGAATATGGTTCAACCGGGGGCAATGTCATAGCTGATTTGCAATCTAAGATGAGGTTGACACTAGGAAATCTTTTGATAATTGTTGGTAGAATGCACATAGCTAGTCAAGGGGCAGTTTTTGAAATAAGCTAAGAAGTTGAGTGATTTATTAAACTCCTTTATGATGAAACAAGCAACACCACACTTGAGGGGCTTGGTCAGGCTTGATAAAAAATGAGAGCAGTAATCATAATGGACAATCCAGGAAGAGCACTATCACCAGAGAATACCTCCTCTCTCAAACCAAAATCCAATTGCTAACACCAAAGAATACCTCCTCTCTCTATTGTGACTACTACCCACGGAGCAACAATGACTATTTAGGCATCTAACACCAATGTTTCCACCCATTTTCCTTAAGCCGACATTCGACCATCACCAAAACCAGTGACAATCCAACCTCAAAGCCATCATGAACCAGCTTCAAAAAACCAATTAGCCATCAAGCAGCAATCACAAACACCACTAACAGCAGAAGCTTCTTTGTTGATCACGACTGGGAGCCACTGCAATAGCACCAATTTCCAAATTGTGAGCTCCTTCCATAACTGCACCATCAAAGCAATTGGTGTCCTATTCCCCCATTTACTCGAGACAGCCTATAGCACCATGACCTATCTCACGAAACTGACACTAACCACCACCAAATCTCCATCTCCACTACAAGTCCTTGGATCTTCACCAGTCAACCCATATTCTTCTCTTAAAATGACAGAAAATTTGTAAAGAGAAACAAATCTCAAAGAAAATAAAACAAATCAAACTGTTTGTTTTGATTTCCTCTTTTGCAGGTGATAGTGGCCTTCACCATTGGCACAGGAAGAAAAGAGAGCAGAAGTAGTCCTAGATCCGCACACTTTTTGTCTTCACGAGCGACGATGAATGAACCCACACGCCATTAGTGGTGGGGGCGCGTGGATGCACATGTCGCCACTATTTCATTCACTTCTTAGAATCTTCCAGGGTGTTCTTGAGTTTCTAACAACTTTTCCAATTTAATTTGTGAATTTTAAGAGGCCCATTTTGTAAAATATAAAAGTTTATTGTGTGTGTATGTGTTTGAATTATTTTGAATTTTGGTGATTTGTAAAAATATAATTGTAGAGTGTATGAGTAAAAACTATAGTAAAAAAGAAGGACGTGTGTGTGTGTTGCATTTTCTGTTTATTACTTGTTTATTTTATGTTAAATAAATGGTAGAAAAAGGAGAAAAAAAAAGATAAAGTTTTTTTTAACCAAATGTTTTATTTGTACATGGCCAAAAATCCTTACAATTATTTGAGTATTTTCTTTTAAAAAATCTAAAATACTTTGGCATTTAAAAAAACATTGCATGGATTTTAAAATAAGTTTGTAAAATTCCAAAAGATTTTGACCAATATTTCAATAACCCTAAAGATTTTAATTACTGAAAATTAATAGTCAACATTCTGGTATAAATATTGGACCTATAAGTAGGCTGATATTTAAATATCAGAAGTTGATTAGAAAATTCTTAAAATTATTTTTGATTTTCATCAATTTTAATTAGGATTATTTTTCACCATAATATATGAGTTATGAAAAATACTTTCACCATGCAGGATGGGTGAATCCTGTTAGGACACCTACATGGATTCTTTTTATAAGAATTTATTTGGGCATACAAGCCCATAATAATTTGAAATTTCATATTTATTCATGAGAATAAATCTTTATTTTAACTCATAGATAAACCCATCAAAACTTTTAAACCATATCTAGACTACACAATGTAACTTACCTCAGGAAGGTGCGTTATGGGTGCTAATATCTTTGTTAGCCATAACTAGTCTCATACCCTTAATATTTCTTATAAGATCAATACATTTGGGTCTCCTAGTGACCCTAAATCAAACACTAGTGGCGACTCCTCGATCCCGATGTCCCGCTACACTGCGCGCTTACTATGACAAGGCCTAATTTCTAACCAACCTAACATTAAAGGATAAAATAAAAAAAAATAATTAGAAAAGGTGACATAAAAAAATGACTCAAGTCAACCTGGATTAACTTGTTAAACCCATGACTTAGGTCATGAGATTGTAATAAATACTTAGATAGCAGATAAAAAAAATTATAAAACTCCACTTCCAACAGATCTATTGTTGAAGGTTGAAATTGAGAAAAAAAACTAAATCCATGAGACCGGTTTATAACCTAATAGAAAGGAAATAAAAAAAATACAAAGCATGATTTCCAAAACAATTTAATATTAAAAAATAAAATTAAAAAAAAACTAAACAAAAAAAATCAAAATACTATTTCAATCCATGAGACCGGTTTGCAGGTGTTACTTTAGTTATTTAACTACACCCTTTAGTGTTTTGTTAATTAACTAAATTCTTTAAGTAACAAAATTTCAGTCAAATCCCTTGGTCTTATGATAAAAAGTAACTCTCTTGTCTTGTAATATGAGAACGAGACTAAATCACTAAGTTATTAGATTAACTATTTTTATTAAAATAACATCAATTTTTTTCATGGTTGAGTCAATTGTGTTACTAAGAATCTAATCTAGTCAACCAAGTTTTATCAAGTCAATACATAATCTAATTTAATTAAAAACTCAGCTAAAATAGGGTTTTAAATCTTAAATTTTCCGAGTCAATCCATAAAAATTGGACCAAGTTCAACATATATGATGCGAGGTCGTCCTAACAAAATCATATTTACCAAAATGAGAAATTATCCCAAATTAACAATGGTAGAATCTTTGGAAAGGGATCATGGATGGAGAATCTATCTAGTTGATCGGATGATAGCTACCTAATTTTATGAGAAAAGTTCTCTCCACCATAGCCGACATGTAGACTGTGAAGGAAGTTGTTTTATATTACAACCATGCTAATTGCACACACTCTGCCGCGAATTAGATATTTTTTTTTATCAAACTTGAAAAAATGTTAAGAGCACATGAAATTATTTAATAGTGTCATCAAGATTGATAAAACGACTCAATTTTAAAACTTCCCTCCCATTATCTTTCCCAGCTTGAATTTTCAATTAAATCATATAAAAATTGACCAAACATGAATGGATTAATTTAATGGTAAAAAGTAGCCTAGCTCTTAAAAAATTCAAGACAATAATTCTTTAACAAAATTTTGAGACAAAACGTTATCTCATGACTCAATTAAGTTGAACAACTTTGCATTAAAAAAGATATTAAACAATTGATAACATAACCTTTTTTGTTATTTTTATATTTAATTGTATGCAAAAACAATGCTCGCAGAACAAACATTACTCTTAAAATAAATATTTATTTGAGACCATGATAATTCTATAGAAAATAAATAAAAATAAATCATGAAATTCATTTCTCAACCAATCCAACATTAAAAAAGAATGAATATAAAAAGTCAAATAAAAAAATATAGGATTCAGTTGGTTAATCCGCCAAACTCATAAATCGAGTAACTTGGGTCAATACATTAAACTCAGGAACTAGGTCATTAACTCAACTAGGATTAATAATTTGTTTATCTACTTTCTTTTTGAAGGCCGTGATAACCTTATAAAAAATAAAATGAAATAAATTATGAAATTCAATACTTGATATGAAATAATGAAATTAAAATAAATGAATATAAAAAAAATAAAAAATAAAATTAGACTTGCCAAGCTCATCCATGAATTTTATAAAATTAATGACATGTTTTTATTTCTAGACTAATGTTATTTAACTATATGATTAAAAAAGATAATACAAAATTAAGTTAAATTGTTTTTTTTTTAAAAGCCTCGAGAAACCCCCCGAAATAAGAGCAACCTGGGTCACAATAACCAATTTGTAAATTAAGTCATACATCTTATTTCATTATTTATTCATTATTTAATGAAAGGGAAGTACTACAAAGAAATTTGAAAAATATGATTGCAAAGAATTTATAGATTAAACAAAAAAGGAAATTTTTTACCATTAATTATTCTCAAGAATAATCAAAATGTAAGAGATTAAGTTGTAAGCTCGCCATTGATCAATGTCCATGAAGTTGTCATCTAGGAAAGTTAAATCAAATTTAACAATGTCCAAGATAAATTCATGTAGGCAAATCAATGTTAGTAATTATGTGGAAAGTGATGAGCTCGCCATTGTAGTAAAGGAAAGTCATGTAGGCAAAATCAAATTGAATTCAATCAAATAGGCATTTATTTTACAAATCCCGAGATAAATTCAACCACAAAGATATTAACAATCAAAGAAAGCTGGTTGGGTGTGCGCAAGAGTGGAAAGTGATGAGCTCATACCTCTCCAGCTAGCTAACGGCATCTTCAAATGAATATCTCTGAAAGCCACCATCATCTTTTGCATCAATCCTCTACGAATGAGAATATGCCATGCAATGGTAGAGATCAATTTATAAATTCCTTGAAAGATGGTTGTAGGTAAAAAAAAACATGAACGAAAGATTCTAGGAAACAACTTCAATCCTCTACGAATGACAATATGCCATGCAGTGCATATTTTATATATATTATAGATTGGCCCAGCAGCAGAAGGAAGACAACGAAAAAAAGACGAAGAAATTACAAACAGGATACGTACATTTGTGAAGCAAGCTGCAGAAGCCAATAGCAACTCGAAAGGAAGAAAGAGTATAGGAAACAGCTTCATTTTTTTTTTTTCGCTGCAGCTCTGTCACTGCTGTTGCAATTTCTTCCAAAAAAAAAAATGGCATCCAAACCAGCACCACAATTTTCTTCTTAACCGATTTGATTCTCCTTATCCCCTCATCCTCGGAGCTTTTAAGATGAGTTCCCATCCCTTTCTGCTGGTCAAGGTAATAAACTGTACCCAGGAAAAATCAGAAACGAAAAAAAAACTGATTTAAAAAATATAATTTTATTACAGAAAACAACAATTGAAAACCTAAGAAAAAAAACACTCTTACACAGATTTTACACGGGAAGGAGGAAGAAGGAAAGACTGAGATGAGAGGACAACTGAGTCTATTGTCGGCAGCGTGGAGGATGTGGATTACTTCACCAACATCAACAATGATTCATTACATGTTTCAAATGGGCCAATGAATCAATCTAAAACAAAGATATTGAAAAAGACATTGAATGCATTGGTTTTGAATGTGGAGGATGTGGATTAGTTCACCATTATCAACAATGATTCATTACATGTTTCAAATGGGCCAATGAATCGGTCTAAAACAAAGGTATTGAAAAAAGCATTGAATGCATTGGTTTTGAATGTTTCGACTAAGTTAGATTTAAAGGGTCCATTGGAGCATCAAGAGAAAGGCTTAGTACATATGCAAAAGAGGCTCAATCCAACCTTGTATGGGCCATAAGATTTCGGCAACAAGGTTGGCAATTTTCCAAATTTTCGACCAGCCTTGTGTTTATGATGTTTCTATATATTTTGTAGATTCCTAATTTGTTTTGGACTTCTTGTTATGTATGAGAACATTAATTATTTTCTTTAAGTATTAGGATTTATTATTTTTTTATTTTCTTTTTCGGTGATGAGAAAACACAACAAAGAAAATAAAAGAATCCTACTATAACTTGGAAATAACATGGGTGACTATCTTTTCCTTTACTTTCTAGGATTAATGGGCTGCATGGAAGGATATAAATAAGCCTTGAAGGATTAATATTTTCTTTCTTTCTCTTCTTCTCACGTCATAACATGTATTTAATATTATAGGTTTTATTTTATTTTGTTAGCCACAGCCCAAGGCTTGTTTGAGCTTAATTAATATTTTATTTGCAGCTAGGATCGAAAGCTTGTTTCAATCAGGTTATGGGCTTTTTAGTTTAAAATTTTTGGGCTAGTTTTGTAAGTAGGCCAAATCAGTCCACTAGGGTAGATCCATTAGGGTTAATTTTTCAGGAGCTATTTAAACTCATGTAACCTAAATTTTGGCAGCCATTGATGAATAATATTTCTGAATTTTTCAGTTTTAATGTGTGAAAGTAATTTTTGCATTCTTTAATTTTTGAACGAACTGAATCTGACTTATCGAAGATGTTTTCATTATGTTACATTCCTATCAGATCTATTTCAAATTTTCAGAATTAGATCTCAATCTTGATTATGGGTTACATGATCATGAGGTTCACATCAGTTGGTATCAGAGCTAGGCTCGGAATGAGGTTATATCCTTATTGTTTTCGTTATCTATTTATTTTCACATTAGTTTCTCTTTGTCTGTCTTTTTTTTTTCAGGTCAGTATTTTTTTTTCTTTCTTATGTTTATTCTTGGTATTATGTGTTTATTGTGTTCTATTTTGAGTTAAAAAAAAGCAATCAGAAAAATGTTATTTGAGTTAAGACAGGTCTGTAATACATTTGTTTTGTAACAACTTATCAAAACTTATCATAATTAAATCAAAATTGATATTCTAGTTATTTAGTGTGAAATTGCACTAATTATCAAGTATTAAGTCATTTGTACATTGTTGGGCCTAGGTTCTAAATTCGGGTTTTAAAGAGGTTGTTTCATGTCCATATATTAAATCAACTCAAAATTTATATTTTTTTTACTGGGGTCCTAATCGCAAAATATATTAAATTTGAGGTCATTTGAATATAGTTTTCTTTAGGTTCTAGAATCGGGTTTTGTCTTGCCGTATCGAGTATGTTTTGTGTTAACTTTCAAAACTTGTTTTGTTTCTATTGATTTCGTTCCTGCCAATATATTATCACCATATTTGGGATATTTCATTGTTGTTTGAATCATTTTCATCACTTTCACATCTGTTTGTTTTCGATCAGTTCTAATCCAAACAAAAGTCTGATTTGTAATTTCAAGTCTAAATTAGTGTTCTTCTTGTCATAAACTCTATTCTTATTGTGTGAAGTCTTCTTTTTCTTCTTCTTTTTCCTATTTGTGTCATTTATTCATCAAGGAAGAGGGAACAAAGGAGGATTCTAGCTCAAGGATGTGAAAAACTAAGCCATGAGTTTATAAAATAAACTTGTGTTTTGTGTGATGCAACATGTTATTTTTGTTAGGATAAAGATCAAGTCTAAATTATCAAAGTATAATTGACCTTGTAGCATCATTCGATTCAATTCCAATAGTGCTAGTGACTTGGGACAGATTTTCATTGTGTCACACTTCTCAAACCAGATTTGCAACTTTCTTAGAGAAATATCATCTTTGTTGGGGTTGCTTGACCACATAATCAAGAGGTTTGCATTAATTGATATTAGTTGAATCAAGATTCTAAGTAAGTAGATGAATATCACAAAGAGATGAAGTAGCAATGATTCGGCCCAATGTTGTTGAGGATAAGCCACTGTGGCTAGATTTCTTAATGGGTTGAATCGAGACATTGCCAATGTTGTTGAGCTATAACACTATGTGGAGCTAGAGGACATGGTTCACATAACTACGAAAGTAGAGAGACAACTTAAAAGGAAGGGACATGTTCGACCAACGTTTAATTTAGGTTCTTCATTATCTTGGAAGCTGAATCTGAGGAGAGAGGGTATTGTCCAGCCGAGGTCATTTGTTCCTTCCAAAATCGAGACACTAAAGGCTAAAGTTGATGTCCCTACTGGCTCCAAAGATAAATCTATAACTCAACCTAAATGTACCTGTGATGTTAAATGTTTCAAGTGTTAGGGACATGGACATTATGCTTCAGAGTGTCCAAACAAGATAATCATGATGATTAGAGATAATGGTGATATCGAATCTGCAAGTGACAAATCTGATTGTGAAGGCATGCCACCATTGGTAGATAGTGATGGGGATGAGTTAGCATTACCGGTTGAGGAGTCCTTGGTTATAAGGCGAATACTTCAAATTCAAATCAAGGAAGATGAATCTAATCAACAAAGGGATAACATCTTCTGTACACGTTATGTACAAAACAAGGTGTGTAGTTTAATTATAGATAGTGAAAGTTGTGATAATGTTTGTAGTACCACTCTTATTAGTAAATTGAATTTGTGTACTGTTAAACATGTTAAACCATATAGATTGCAATGGTTGAATGATAGTAGTGAAGTGAAAGTGACTAAACAGGTTGTGGTTCCATTTTTTATTAGGAAGTATGTTGATGAAGTTTTGTGTGATATGGTACCAATACAAGCAAGTCACATCTTGTTAGGGAGACCATAATAATATGATAGGAAGACAATTCATGATGGGGTTAAAAATAGGTATACCATTGTAAAACCATCACTCTTGTACCTCTTACACCCAAACATGTGTATGATGATCAAATAAAGCTAAAACGTGAGCAATGAGGCTATATGGAGAGAAAATCAAGGTGAGGAAAAAGGGGACATAAGACCATTAGATTCGACCAGAACCCAAAACTCTACTACAACCCATTCGGTCACCCATCCAAACACAAACAAATATTCAGCCAACACTCCAAACAAATCAAACCATTCGGTCACTACTCAAAAACACTCAAATCTAGCTGAAATTGGAGGTAAGACAAGAGGAGTGAAGAAAGTCAGGAAGAGTGATGAGAATTATGTGGAAAAAACTAAAGAAACAACCCAATTTTTATGATAAAGAGGGTGAGGTCAAATTTGCATTTTTTACTAACAAGCCAATAATTTTACTTGTGTACAAAGAGTCTTACTTTAATACTAATGATCTTGATCATGTTATGCCTAGTGTTGTTATTTCTTTATTTTAGGAGTTTGATGATTTATTTCCTAACGATATTCCTAGTAGATTACCACCATTAAAGGGGATAAAGTATCAGATTGATTTCGTACTCATAGCTTCAATTCCTAACTGACCAGCCTATAGAAGCAATCCCAATAAGACAAAGAAGCTTTAAAGGTAAGTTGGTGAGCTTATGGAAAAGGGGTATATTCATGAGAGTATGAGCCCGTGTGTTCTACCCGTGCTACTTGTGTCTAAGAAGGATGAAACATGGAGGATGTGTGTTGATTGTCAAGCCATTAATAATATAACAGTAAAGTATAGACATCCCATTCTCAGGCTTGATGACATGTTAGATGAGTTACATCGATCCTGTATTTTTTGTAAAATTGAATTGAAAAATGAGTACAGTCTGATTATGATGAAAGGAGGTGATGATTGGAAAACAACATTTAAGACTAAGCATGGTTTGTATGAATGGTTAGTAATGTCGTTTAGACTTACAAATGCACCTAGTACATTTATGTGTTTAATGAATCATGTGCTGCGTGCATTCATAAGTGATTAGTACTTAAAAGTGCATTTTAGGTTTTATATCATCATTTTGCACTTGAAGTATCAATAACTCCTTAACTAGAGCATGTTTTATAATAACATGTCTAATAATATAAGATACCTTTAATTTATGGTAAATGTTCATCTTAAATGCAAGCTTATCATATAAATCAAATGATTGATTGATGAGTTTAACTACTGAAATTGAGAAGACAAAGAGAGGGCTAAGCTTATAAAAGAGATGTTGGTTCAGTTCAAACTGGAACACCATTCGGTTATTGGATCATAACTGGAGCTGTAAAACTTGGATTTAGGTCTGGTTTATATGTATGGAAATCTAAGACATAGGCCTAAAACTTTCATAAAGAGTCCAAGATTTAAAAGTGTAAATCCCGAGAAAAACCAAGGCT
>Ga0325403_1005000_pt1 | contig 12431 bp, 5 predicted proteins | sample PopdelMetagenome_19_FD_205665 | JGI IMG/M metagenome (GOLD analysis project Ga0325403, IMG submission 205665) | Populus deltoides microbial communities from Bellville, Georgia, United States - Xylem-PdKOR-R4 | ecosystem: Host-associated > Plants > Phyllosphere > Stem > Wood/Secondary xylem...
CCGACTAGGCCCCATGCCTTTTTCAGTTTTTCATTTCAATCCTTGGCTGCTCACTGCCTCGCTGGATGCACCCCATTTATACATAGTTACGTACTTGCGTGTGCATACACGTACTCAAGTTTTATATGGATACAACAACACACGTATTTGCGATTTGCCTAGAAAGGAAGAATATTTGAAAAGTCAAGTTAATTTTGTTTTCACTTGATCTTCGAGTAATGTGGACAGCATAATCTATTTAAAGTCTACACCCCAATAAAAGAGTGATTTAAACTAGTCTTATAATACTCATATTTGTTAAACAAAAACAATTCATGTTTATCTATTTAGATGGTGTTTACTTTTAAAATAAATATATACTTGCAAAAAATTTACTTATCACAAACAAGAGAAATAAGAGAAGAGAGCTGAAATTGATCATGAATACAAAAAATTGATCGAGCAAAATAATTTCGGATTAACTAGGAGAGTTAAAGGAATTATATAAATAGGATCATAAACTGTTAGTTATTAATGATAGTGAATACTATATATTTAAATTTCTATAATTTTTTCTTCTTCCCTATAAGGTTCTATTTATTTGATTACTTTACTAATTTTCTTTATATCTTTATTTATTTTCATGCACTAAAGTTTCCTATAAACTCCTCTCTTGAAACTCATTTGTTTTCTTTACACAATTGTACTTTTAGAACAAATTATCCTTACTAAAGGTTATAAGTGTAGAATCCCCACTTTGAATGATTAGAGGTAGTTTTTGTCTCGCCGTAAATTCAATCCTAAATATACTTAATTGGCAATATAATAAATTGGCAATCCTAGTGGGACCAAGATTCAAGATCTATTCTAAAAGTCATCAAAACATGCCTCCAAATAAAAATATAGGTAAACTCATCCTTGTTACACTAGTTGAGTAGTTAGTATAATATCAACCGACAACAAGCATGCCTAAAGATGAGTCTTATCATTTAACTCATCACTACAATATATAATTGCATTTGTACATGCTCTCTTCTAGTGTTTCCATGCAATCCTTCACGTTGCCATTTATTCTAAGAAAATTATCACCATTAACCATCGCTGGACATGTTTGTGCATCAATCCCATATATAGCTATATGCGTATCCTTTTTGTGGATTAGATGACATGGCACAATGATTACTATCAACTATGAAAAATTCTAACCAGCTAGATATAATTGAAAGAGCATCTTACTATCAACATATAAATCTCTCAAATTTTGATACAAGAGCTCTTTAAATAGAGATGGATAACATAATCTACCACACCAACATAATAATGGCCAACTAAACATGCAAGCTATATCTCATAAGTTGAACCAAATACATAACATACTTCATCAAAATAGACCAAGTAACACTAGGAGATACATACTTGGAGGGAAATTCCCAAGAATTCTATAATAACAAGCACTCTAGTAGAGGTATTTGGAATGAGTTTGCCTTCTATAGAAGGATACATCATAACATATTAGAAACAATAAAAAAATGTAGCCTAATTTGTGCGTGAAATCTCTCGATACATTAGCCATCGATACATTAGTCATTTCATAGGTGTACAAATAACCACATGCGAATTATATGTCCCTATAAAGCTTTTATCTCATAACTCAATCTACTATTGGGAAATTCTATACCCTACAAGCTACCTTATAACAAGTAAACCTCAATCCTCTTGTATAACAATTTCTCGTTGTCGATCATTAATAAAAAAAGGGATAAATAAAGAATAACTAGTCCAACATTTAAGAGAGATAGAGCAACAAGTATGACAAATAATAAGACATGCTTATAATTGTCAATACCCTAAAAGAATAAATTATGCATTCCAAGAAATTTATCGGGAGGATAATCAACCAAAACAGGAACACATCACTAAATTCACCAATCAATATAGTGATGGTGCAACTAACCCTTTTGTGAAGCTAAATATGTTTAGTTTATCATTAAATAAGACAATTTTTCATTAGTTCTAAACATTGCCACCCAACTTGATTAATAATTAGATGAGAAAGAAACTCATTTTCACAAACACTTCTATATGAGAAACTAGAGGTTACATTTGATGACTTAACTGAATGGTTTAAAACTTAAAAGATTCAATAAAAACATATTTCTTGTATTTCAAAATATTAAAAACTAAATACACTAAACTTATATCTTAGAAACAATGCATAAAATTACTACTAGAGGAATGCAGTAACACATTAGAAAGAGGTTTATAAGAATTAAATATTTAAATATATATTCTTATAAATGATGTTTCTTGTTATCAGAAGATGCTAAAAAATTAAGCCAAAAAAGCCACTAATGACTTACCCTATCAGATATTTAAAAAATATCACGAGTGCTCACTCATTGACTGGTTTAGACTTCAATAAAAAGTTTGAGGAGGTTCACTCATATTGGTCAATGAAATAAAAGATAGAAAACTATTTTAGAATGTAACATTGAGAAAGCCTAAAAAGGTTACTAAACATAGTAGTAAAGAAGTAAAACTACCAAAGTAGTCAAAGATAATGGATATATTTTTTATATCAAAAGAGCTGAAGAGATCTTTGATCAATTAATGTATGAAGGATAAATTAAGCTTCTTGAAAATCACATAATCCTTACTATTGATAAAATTAAAGGGAAATAATAATATAAGTGGCATGACTCTTGAAAACATGATTTTAATAATTGTGCAGTCTTTAGGAACCAAATATAGAAGGTTCTAAAATTTGGATGCATTTATTTTTTGGTCAAGAAGATGAAGGAAAATGATGATCCATTCTCTAAATTCATTATGAGTGGTTGAAGCTGGTCATAAATGATATTATTATGAAAAAGTACATAGACTGTAGAAAAGCTAAAGTGATGGTTCAACAAGCCTAAGATATGCCTTATAGTTAGGTGTATAAATGTCATACCTACTATACAATTACTTAAAAGATGAAGACTTAAAGGGAAATGTTGAGTAAGTAATGTCTTTGTCATAGGCCAAAACATTTAAGCTTATAAAACCATGTGAAAATGAATAGTATAATCACCAACCATAATAGAAATCATTCAAGCCTAGTGATAAAAAGGATGATGATCCTGTCAGGCATCACCAATATCTTATAAATTTAGAAAGTGATGGAAATAAAGGCAAAGCCCAATTTAGAATAATACAACACCTACACTTTGGTAAGGGGAAATGAAGTATAATCATACACTTTCCTAGAAAATAACCTTAAGATATTGCACAAACTAGCGAATTAGCTGAAAAGAAACAATTTTAAATGTCAATTATGTTATTTATGAAAGGTGCACCATAGAGATTAATACTAGATAGGATCTCACCTATTTATATGCAAAATAATAATAATCCACAAAGGATGACCCTTACTAAAGAAAGAATCACTAAGCAGCCATAAACCTTGGTAAAAAGTGTGAAAAAGGCTCTTATCTCTACACCACCATCATTTTAAAAGGTTGTAATAGAAAATGATCCATTAAAAAAACAAATAATAAAGAAATATCTAGAAAAGTAGACAAAGTTATCACTAAGATAATGAAAAAAGAAAACTATGAAAAATAGTTAGATACAAATTAAAAAAGCAATATACACTGCCATGATAAAGACAAAGATCAATCAACAACCATAATGACATGAAAAATTTATTCAAAATTCTAGGCCAACAACCTAGGAGCTTGAAAATAAGAGATAAGAACTATAGCAATGACCTAAGTCATTGTTTATTGTAAAATAAAAGCAAAAAAAGACATTAGTTCTTAAGCAAAAACAATAAAAAAAAAATACTATCAAGAAAGCCACCTAAATAAAGGATGAACTAACACCTATTATATAAGAGATAACTTTGATAGTGCTTAAGGACAACAAAAATATCTAAACCCTAAATGAGCTAGTAATATATAAAAAAACTTTAACAAATACCCTTATCTAAATAGAAGACCAATCAGATGATGAAAATGATATGATTGTTAATGTAGATGAATTTTTAAATGATGGTATGATAGATGGACTTTTTGGAATAATAATAAATAATAAAAGAAAAAAGAATAACTAAAATTCTCAGTCTTAATATAACATATATGTAAGTAAAGTACATTGAAAAAAAAAGAACTAGAAAAACCTTTTAAAGCAGAAGTGAGTGACTATGAAAAAGTCACATCAACTAATATGGTATTTACTTTTCCATAATATTTTGAAGCCATGTATAACTAGTAGACTTATATGAATAATGATTATAGAAAGACAAATGGAGGGAAAAACTAGAGAGAAGGTATGTAAGAGAGATAAAAGAGAGAATGGGCTATTAGAGTCATAACTTCTCCAGCTATTATTATAATTTTCTTAAATTCAAATATATTGTGTGCCTTACCCTATTCTACAAGCTCATTGACCAGATTTGGTTTATCTAGTGTCGTTTTAGAGATAATGTCATTGCAAATTTTCTAGAAAAATTAGGTTTTGAAAAGATGTAACAACCAACTTGGTTTGTTTTATTTCATCGTTGGATTATCTCTATTTTTCTTAGAGAGTTCAACTAGATGTCCTTTTTTTTTTTCTGAATAGTGGAGATTAGATTCCAACTTTTCTGGAATTTTTTTTACTTCTTGTATTAGCTTCTAGCAGTTTTCAAATCAAAAGCTCACACATAACTATCACTTAGCTTGTCCCATTCCTAGATGTGCTTTCAAAATATACACAAGGAAAACTTTTGATGTGGTTAGTTTGGAATTTATCCTTATAGGCTTAAGGGCTATTGAAGTCTCTAGATCCATAGTTAGATAGATTAAGGTATGAATGTCTACAACTCATTTCTCAAAGGCTATGAATGAGGAGAGTCACAATTTCTTCCCATCTTCTAGGAGTCTTCATAAGGGTGATCCTTTTTCTTGTTACTTGTTTTTTTCTGGCTATGAAGGGTATAAATGACATTTTTAGAGAGGTTTCATAAAAACCGAGGTCTTGATATCATTAATGATGTCGACTGTCATTACTCCTTTCTGCTTTGCAAATGACCTTATGATTTTCTATCAGGAAGATATGGACTCGGTCAGGATTGTGTAGAGGGCTTTGAATGATTTTGTAGGGTTGCCAACATTAGATATGAGCAGCCATTTAAAACCTTTATATATATATATATATAAAGGTTTAAAATGGCTGCTCATATCTAATGTTGGCAACCCTACAAAATGGTTGCTCATAAATTACTTTAATAGTGTAGTAGTTTAAAGGGTCCTAGTCAATAATGATGTCTTGTTCAGTATTATGCCCTAGTCTTTGATAACAAAGTTTGGTTGTTATAAGGATAATATAATCCCATTAGAAATGGTAATGTTAGATTTTGTAACAGGTATAAAAAACACTATGAAGGTGCTAAAAGTAAACCTAACTATTGGGTCCAAAACCTTGAGCATAATTGTTTTATGGAATGACAAGTTACAAAGGTGTACTTGAGCAAGATTGGATACACACTAATATATATGTTCCATCATATTTTTATTAAGGCTTGATGTTTTATTTACAAGATGGATAAATTAAAATAGTATAATCAAATGATAAACCATTTATAATTAATTCAAAGATGAAAAACACAGTTTCATAGTGATAACTTAGGTCTAGTCCAATTCATAGGTATTGATAATATGGGTTGCTCTATTGAATTCTTTGTTAGATAAATGATAACACACATAGAGCGACTCACAATAGATTTGGCTAGACCAAGTAACTTATAATAGAAAGAAAATTTTATATAATATGAAACATGATATCAAATGATTCATTATGATTTAATAATATATCTTGAGGCTTTTAATGAATTTTGTAAGTATATTGGACAACAAAACAAAATTATTTCATTACAACCAAATCAAAACTATGAATTGATCATGCTTGATGTGACAAGTCTTACTCTAGCACTACCGAAGATAGATGATGGACAAGTTGAGGTTCAAGATATACTAGTTGAAGTTAACCGAGGAACATAAGACAAGCCTAAATCAACATTTATGAGTGCAAGTGAACTAGAAGTACTTTAGAAATAATTGGTAGAATTATTACACACTTGTAAAGAATATTTTTCTTGAATTTATGACAAAAAACTTGTTTTAGATAAAAGTTTAGTAAAATATCTTATATCAGTCAAGCTTGAATTTAAACCACACAAACTACCTCCAAGAAGAATGGCTTTAAACATGGTTGAATGGGTGAAGAAAGAGATTAAAAGGCTTATAGAAGTTGAATTTATTAGGCTTGTAAGATATGTTGAGTGGATATCCAATATAGTTATAGTGTTGAAAAAGAACAACATGTTAAGGGTATGCATAGATTTTAGAAATTTAAATCTTACCCTCCGAAAAATGAATACCCTATACCAATGGATGATATGTTAATCAATGTTTTATTTAGCAATAAAATACTCAGTTTTATGGATGGTTACTCTAGTTACAACTAAACCTTTATTGCAGAAGATGTTTCCAATATTGTATTTAAATGTCCTTGTTCAATAAAGATATATGAATGGGTGTTAAATATTTTTGGCTAAAAAAAATACTAGGGCAATATTCTAAATGGCTATGGAATTAATCTTCTTGATATGATCAATCACAATATAGAGTTTTACATTAATGATATTGTGGTAAAGTCAAAATCAAAATACATCCACCTAGATGAACTGTGTTATGCCTTTTAATGAATGAGGATGCATAGTTTAAAAATGAATCCTTTAAAATATATATTTAGAGTGTAAGCAAGTAATTTTCTAGGATTTTTAGTGCATTAACGAAGTATAGAGGTGGAAAAGAATAAAGCACGAGCAATTATAGAAACAAAAACTCCACCAAAATATAAAGTAATTACAAAACTTTTTGAAAAAAAATTCTTAATGATGTTTATTTCAAATAATGTAGTAAGATTACATATTTTATTGAGTTGTTGAAAAAAAAAAGCGCATGAGTTTTAATAGACTAAAAAACAATAATTTGCCTTTGAAGATATAAGAACTTATCTAGCTAAACCTAAAATATTGGCCCAACCAAGGCCTAGAAAGCCTTTATGACTATATATTTCAATAATAGAAGGATCAATTGATAGTATGTTGACATAAAAAATGACTCTGGGTATGAACATATCATTTATTATCCCAATTATGTACTTATAAAAGTTGACGAATGATATATGTCAATAGAAAAATTATATTTATCTTTGTATTTTACTTGTGTTTATGATGCTGAAGCATTTCTTAATAGGTCATATTAGCAAATGAATATTAGTATCATCTGAGTTTAATTAGTATTATATGCCATAAAAAGCAATCAAATGGCAAACCTTGGTTGAATTCTTACTTGATCATCCTTGTATTAATATTGACCATGAATTGGAATACAAAATTAACATTATTATAGCAGAACATGTTCCATGTTAATTATGGTTTAATGGATCCAAGACAAAAAACAAAGATAGTGCAAAGGTGGTCATAATATCCCTAATAGGTCATAAAATGATATTAACCTTTTAGCTTGATTTGTAAAACTTTAGGCGGAAGAACAAAGCTAATCACCTACTAGGTATATGTGTTTAATTAAGGCCATGTTGTGCAAATTATTGGTTTACGTCCCATACTTGAAGAGGAAAACATTGTTAGAGTTTGACTAGAATATGAAAAGAATGGCTAACAGTTTCTTATTAGGTACAATAGTGATTCTAAATAGTTTAATAACATCAAAGATTGTTTTACGCTCTCATTGTTCACCAAAGCTTTCTTGCATATAACTTAACAATATGATGTAATGGGCAATGATAATGTTTGGCTATATTAAGATTGGTTAGACCTATATATTGAGAATTAAATGGTTGCTTTAAAAAAGAATCATTTCTTTTTCAATGTCTAGAGCAAAATGATATTATTCTACTTTTTATAATACTTTTTCATAAAACAAACCAAGACATTCTTCATTGATGTCTTTTAGTGTGATATTAATAAATGACCAATTGATGTTGGATAAGCAGTCTACTAGATTTTCATAGCAAAAGATGAATATAAAATGCCACACCCGATATAAAATGGGACCTCTAAAAATTATAGGAAAAATATAGAAAATGGATTCCCCACCTAGTTCCTTAAGAAGACTAAGAATTCTAAAATATGCACTAGTTCTAAATATCTGAATAAAGGGTTAGTTATGCTTAATGGAAGATAAGAATCACCGTTATTGCATCTTATCCAAGGAAATATTAACTTAGTTATGTGTTTCTCCCAGTTTATTTTATACAAGCCATTAATTGTCCAAATTAGTTCATGAGCCTTTTCACAAGTCATTTATTGTTGATGGATGTTTGTCGAGTTAACATTAGACCTTAAATGAAGAGTCTCACAACACGATTGTTTTATTAATTTTAATTATTATTATTTTTAAGTACTTATATTTCTTGACTTTTTTTATCATTATTTTCAAAGGAAAATGGTGAATAGAAAGGGGGGTCAAAATTGAATTATAACAACTTGTCTCTCTTCACCATATATACAGTACAAAGTCTAAGAAAAATGCATTTTAATAGGCTTTGTTTAGTAAGTTTGTAAAGAAAAGATAGTATCATGAAAAAATTTGAAAGGTGGTAAAATCAAAAGGTGACCAAACTCAAGAATTTAAATCTAAAGGAACCATTTATGATTTATATTCACAGGTACAATGCTTTGAACTTGAGTTTATAAGAGTCATATGAGAGGAAAAAATAAAGAAAAATTTGCAAGAGTCCTCTAAGACTAAAAAGTATAAAAAAATCTGTAAGAGTCGTCTAAGACTCAAAAGTAAATAAACATTTGTGAGTTCTTTGATGCTCAATCATAAGAAATATTTATATGAGCCCTGTAAGACTCAAGAATAAAAAAAGATTTGCATGAGTCCTTTAAAACTCAATTGCTAAGGATTTGTAAGATTTATTTGAGACTTAAAAAATAAAGAAACATTTATGAGAGTCTTTCAAAACTTGAACACAATAAATTTGCAAGAGTCCTTTAGGATTTAAAAAATAAAGATAGCTTTATATGGTCCACTAGAAATGCAATATCTAAAAGAAATATTTGCAAGAGTCCACTAAAAATAAAAAATAAAAAAAGACTTAAAATAGTCCACTAAGACATAATCGCAAGAGCTTCACGATGGCCATGTATAAATCAAATTCACAAGATTCCTCTAAGATGTTAAAAGTAAAGTAAGAGTGTGTTTGGTATTGTGGTTGCTGTTGTGGTTGTGGTTTGAAAAAAGTTGTTTTATAAAAAGTACTTTTAGTTGAGGTTGGTTTGGAAAAATATATGTTTGGTTAAAACTGTGGTTGAAACTGAGGTTGAGTAAAAAGTAGTTTAATGTGTTTGGTTAAAAAAATACTTTTCAAATTGAAGTTATAAAATAATTATATATATATATATATATATATTGATGGTTTTTAATTTAAATATTGTAGATTTAACTACCATTATTACATTATTAAATAAATAATATTTTATATCAAATACTTTTTATTATTCCATTAAATTATCTACAATTTCATCACGTATGAAATTCATCTGATAAGAACTATAGTTTTCATGGTTTTTTGAGCGTGCAACAAAATTAGGTAAAATATCATCAGAAACAGAATTGGAATTGCGATCATATTCCACAAGTATTACGTCATCATGCGATGTTCTTCTAATTTATGTAGTGTTATTAAATAATATTAAACATTATTGTTTTTTTTAGTAAAACACAATTTTAAAAAAAATAAATTTTTTTTACGAGGTCGGACACGGTTCAATAAATTTTACTCGCATGAATAGTGCAAAAAAATTCACCAGGCACTGTTCACGTGAACTATAATTCACCTGGCGTCATCTGGCATGGGCACTGTTATGAACAGTGCCCATGTGAATTATAAGAGAAGCAGCTCCCAGCTGTTTGTGAAAAACGCCGGTTTGATGCAAAAAATTATGGGACCCACCAAATAATAAACTGCTGTTTACATGTTACCAAACGCTTGGTTTACACGGTTTGCTTTAAAAGCAAAAGCTACCGCGTAAACAAACGCCCTCTAAAACTTGCGAGGGTTCTTAAAGACTCCAAATCTCATTACAATTTACAATAGTCCTTTAAGACTCGAAAGCAAAAAAAAATATAAGCAAGATTCCCCTAAAATTCAATCGCAACAGCCTCCTGATGGCAAAGTTTGACTTAATTTCACAAGAGACTTCTAAGACCCTAAAAGTAAAATAAAACATGCGAAGGTCCTCTAAAACTCCAAATCATAGAATAATTTATAAGAGTCCTGTAACACTCAAAAGCAAAGAAAGTCTTGTTAGAGTCTTATAAGACTTAATCATATATAAGAGCCTTTTAACGACAAGGTTTAACTTAAATTCATGAAAGTCCTCTAAAACTTTAAAGGTAAAGTAGAACCTGTGAAGGTCATCTGAGACTTTAAGTCATATAATAATTTGTAATAGTCCTTCGAGACTAAAAAATAATGAAATAATTGTGATAGTCATCTAAGACTTAATCGCAAAAGCCTTTTGATAGCAGGGTTTGTTTTAAAATTGCAAGAGTCCTTTGAGACTCTAAAAATAAAGTAAAACCCTCAAATTTCATTGAGACTTAAAATCATATAATAATTTGTAAGAGTCCTTTTAGACTTAAAAGTAAATAAAGATTTGAGAGATTCCTCTAATACTCAATCATAAGAGTCTCATGATACATGGTTTAACTCAAATTCGCAAGTGTTCTCTGAGACTAAAAAAAGTAAAGGAAAACCTATAGAAGTTCTCTAGAATACAAATAACAAAATAAATTATGAGAGTCTTTCAAGACTTAAAAGTAAAGAAATATTTGAGTCCTCTTAGACTCAATTGCAAGAGTCTCATGATGGCAGGATTTGACTCAAATTTATAAGAAAAGTATGATGATTGTATATGATGATTGTATATAAAAGAAGTTAGGATACCTAATTAGATGCCACTTATATGAAATATTGATCTTCCTTTCAATGTTTAACTTACTTGTTGATAATTAAAATTTATTGCTCTTTATCTTTGCTAACATTCCAATTATATGTCAATAATATTTTTTTATAAAAAATAATAATTTAAATTCTATTAAAATAAAATAATTTACTATTATAATCCTTTCTTTTATTATTAATCTATATTTCTCAGCCAAAAGATAATAATTTTTTAAGTAATATGTTTAACAAAGGTGATTAGAATAAATATTCAAAAAACTTGAAATGATTAAAAAAAAGGGATATCTTTAATTAAAACCTTTTTTACCCTATTAATGTGATTTGTTTTTTTTTTTGACAATTTGCTTATCTGGATATTTCTGTATTGAAGCAAAACAATTATCATAATCATTAAAGAAAATTGTTCTTAAAATATTTTCATTATTATCACACATACATATTAAAAAATATAAATATAATACATGGGAACTTTAAAACATATTAAAAATAAAAAAATAAAAAAAAAACATAAACTCTATTTTAATTGAATATTCATAAGACTTTTTTTTATATTAGGCACATAATAATTGAAAAAATATTAACATTCCCATAAAGACATATAATATTATTTTAGAACCATGGATAAATTTATTAATAATATTAATTCTTTTAGTGCATTTAATGAAATATAAAAAAAAATCAGAAGGGTTAGGCCTAAGCTTGCAAGGCAAGGCTTAGGAGTTTGGCCTTTCCCCCTTTTTATTTTATTTTATTAAGGTACTTTATTTATATAAAAAAATAAATAGTTAATGACATGTCGTGTGTCATTCCAGATTTTATCTATCGGAGATATGACTGAGAAATCCCAACTAGGTTTTTTGCACTAAAAATACCAATTTTCTTTCTATTTCCATCCGAAAACAACTAAAAAAAATATACTCTTACCATCTTAATAACCTATTTTTTCAACCTAAAACAACTCTGAATTTGTCCAGAAACACAAAAGCAAATAAAAAAAAATTATCTCTTAACCTATTATATTTTGTTTTCATAAAGTTAAAGGTTTAAAAACATCTCAATGAAACTTTTTTCATCGAATGGAATCCGTTGATATTAAAATTAAACCTTTTTGTTGTAGGAAATTAGACCAACAACAACTCTATCTCTTTCACTGATGTTAGAAGATTTTCTCTTGTCTTTCTCATACCCAATGATTGAAAAGTAAATAAAATCTTTTGAACTAAAACTAAAATTTAAAAAACTATAAGGATTGTAAAAAAAAAAAGAAAAAGGAAATAGGTTGTTTAAATGGTATTTTTTCGCATGAATTTGAGATTGACAATATAATTTCTTTTTATTTTACACTTAAATACTTTTTTATTGAATTGTTTCTTTTCTTATTCTTAACAATTTTTAAGAAATTGATCATTAATTTGATCATACAAGGG
>Ga0325403_1005002_pt1 | contig 12430 bp, 7 predicted proteins | sample PopdelMetagenome_19_FD_205665 | JGI IMG/M metagenome (GOLD analysis project Ga0325403, IMG submission 205665) | Populus deltoides microbial communities from Bellville, Georgia, United States - Xylem-PdKOR-R4 | ecosystem: Host-associated > Plants > Phyllosphere > Stem > Wood/Secondary xylem...
CCGGCAGCGTCTAATTTTTCTGAGTTGGATTGAAAGCTTGGTGTGTGTTGAATAATTCTGATTTTACTTTGAATCCAGTTTGTATGATTTTAGGTTATGATTAAAATTGAGTTTCGAGGTTTTATTTAATTTCTTGAGCAAATTGCTAAATATGTATAGTCAAACTTCATTTGTTGTTTTTTTTTTATTACCCTGGTGTCATCGAATCATGCCCTAACTGTTTCTTAGATAATAGTGGTTGTGTTGGTGGTTCTATTTCTTGGAAGTCTAGTTATCGGAGGAGTAAATGGAGTGAGATTTTTGGAGGTTTCGGGGATTTTTCGGCTGAGATGTCATATTAAGAAGTTGTAGTTTTTGCTTGCTAGTTGTTGCTATGTTTTTTATTGAACATTAGCTCACCGGATCTGGAGGAAGGTTTATAGGATTACTTCCCACCGAGGAATATTTTTCTGATGCAAAGATAGGGGGATGTCGGCTAATAAGGGTGAGCATGTGGCAAACTATCACGATATTGTTAGAGAATAATATAAATAAAAAATTTAAAACCTTACCTAACAATTTAAGTTATTAGATTGAGTTAGTTTTTTAATATAATATCAGAGCCTTAATGACCAAACAATCATGGGTTTGAATTTCACTATTCCTATTTATTTGATAAAAATTAAGTACAAGATAATATGAATTTGTGCAAGTTTCAAGCCCAAAGGGCTTTCACTTAAAGTAGTATATTAGAGAATAATATAAATTATATCTTGTAATCTCATTATCTCTATTTATTTAATAAAAATTAAGTACAAGGTAGTATGGACTTATACAAGTTTCAAGTCCAATGGGCTTTCACTTGAAAGGATGTGTTAGAGAATAATATAAATCATATCTTGGGACCTTATCTAATATTTTAAGCTATTAGGTTGAGATGATTCTTTAATATGGTATCAAAACTTTAATAATCAAACGGTCACAAGTTTGAATCTCACAATCTTTATTTATTTTATAAAAATTAAGCACAAGGTAGTATGAATCTGTGCAAGTTTTAAGCCTAAATGACTCTCACTTGAGGGGGGTGTATTAGAGAATAATATAAATCATATCTTGAAATCTCACCTAATAGTTTAAGTTATTGGGTTGAGAAGATTATTTGAAAATTAGGGGAGACAAAGCATGCATTAGGGAGGGTAGAGAGAAAGGAAAAGGAGGTTGCAGGACAATGGTGAAAGCAGATATTTCATTACAAGTTTTTGAAGTGGTTGGAATCAAAATGTTGTTCTCTTTAATCTGTAAGATTATATATGGTTCTGCTGACAGCATTTGAATGCGAGGCTGAACATAATGCAAAAGAGTAGAGAATGCTAATTATCAAGAAATCAGGCTTCTGAAACAGAACTACCTTTACTTGGTTATCTCTTGAACTTCTACTGAACTTAATGTGAACAAATCTGCTGTATTGATCTCACACAGGAACCTTTTAGGTTTCCTCAGAATGAGTTTTTCTCTAGTTTAAGCAATCCCACATCAGGTTAAGTTCTTTTCTCCTGTTTCAAAACTGCTGGTGTTGATAATTAGAGAAAAGAGAGTGCTAGAGAGCATAGGATTGTTACTTTAAGCTTGAGGAAGTGGATTCCATTCAGTAAAATTGTCGAGGTTATATCACAATTTTCATAAACTGAATGTGACAGACGACTGCCAGAAAGACCCTTCTATGATTTGCTGCATTATGGAGGAAAATCATGGTTTTGGTGGAAGCATGATCCAATCATCCTGTACGTTTAACATGAATAAAAGGCTTGAGCTCTAGTACAGAATCCCTTGCCTCAACTCCCTCATCCTTCCTCCTCCGCGTTCATCTACAAAACCCTCCTCCACCGCCTTTTCTTTCATCCTCTCCATGAATAGAAGAATATTATGCCATTCAACATCATGTAAAAGAACACAATTCCTTTTACTTCGAAATGGCTATCTTAAAGTTTCAAGACTTGCTTTTACATTCTGCAAAATCACTTTTATCAATAGCATGACCTCTACGGGCTCATGTACATAAGGTAAGTGTTTCTTCATGAAGTTGTGTTAAGTGATGGTCTGGTGTGAGATTTGATTTCTGAGCGTGCGAATCTAGAAAATTAGTGATCTATCAATGTCTGTCAAGGATTAAGGATGTAAATATTCATTCTTTTAAGCTAAAAGAGCAAAGACTTGGCTATTTACGAGACAAAGGTCAGTTTAGATTGCTTGTCTAAATCTTCTGTCATTATAGATGATTTGTTTTGATGTTAAGAAGCATGCTCAGCTGTTCTGCTAGTGATGATTCACAATCATGGACATCTTTATTTGTTGTCACAGCCACTTGAAATCTACCTTTTAGAACCTTTTTTTTTTTGCCTGCTTTTCCAAGGAAAGTAGTTGCTGCAGCATTGTTAAATTTCCCTATCCATTGATGATCCTGCAGCTTTTGGAGTGAGATAAGGTACTAGCAATCTAGTTGTATAACTAAAATTGTATATTGCACCTAACTTGATCCTCTGTCCACTACTATAAAAACCTCACTCTATCTCATGTTTACACATCAAACACTTTATGATTGAGATCAATTTGCATTAGTATATTTGAATTGTTTCGAACATTTTTATCCCAAAAAATTAAGGATGAAGCAACAGCACTCAATCTTCTCATTTTCAATGCTCCTTCTTTCCCTTTGTTATATCAATACCTTTGCCCAGTCACCAACAGCAGCCCAAGCACAGGCACCAGCAGTAGTCGTAGCACAACCTCCAGTCGCAACCCCAACACAGGCTGCTGCACCACACGGCATCACCAACGTCACCAAAATCCTTGAGAAGGCTGGCCATTTCACGATCTTTATCCGCCTTTTGAGATCCACCCAAGAGGAAAACCACTTGTTCTCCGCGCTCAATGATTCCAACACTGGTTTAACCATCTTTGCACCGACAGATAGTGCATTTTCGGAACTCAAATCAGGAACTCTCAATACTCTAAGTGATGGTGACAAGTCTGAGTTGGTGAAGTTCCACGTAGTTCCAACATTCCTATCCACTTCCCAGTTTCAGACTGTAAGTAATCCTCTTGGAACATGGGCTGGAACAGGTAGTAGGTTGCCACTTAACGTAACAAGTTATCCAAACTCGGTGAACATAACCACAGGACTTACCAATACAAGTTTATCTGGCACGGTTTACACGGACAACCAGCTAGCCATTTATAAGATCGAGAAGGTGCTACTTCCTAAGGACATTTTTGGATCCAATGCTCCAGCTCCAGCACCAGTACAGGCACCTGCACGAGAAAAACCTACTAAGGCGGTTCCTGCTGCCAATGTAGAGAGTCCTGTTGCTCCTGTGGATATATCTAGCGCAGTTACGTTTATGCATAATAATGTGGTTGGATCACTCGTTATAGTTGCTTCTGCAATGTTTGCTTGTAATGTAGAAGGGTTTTGAAACTTGAGAGGAGATATGTTGGGCTTGGTTCCGGTTTTGTTTTATGATTTTGTTGACTTTGGATTCCTGTTGAAATTTGAATAATTCAGATTTTACTTTGAATCCAGTTTGTATGATTTGAGCTTGTGGTTAAGATGGAATTTTGAGATTTTATTTAATTTCTTGTTCAAGTTGCAATATATATACTTGATCTGTCAAATTTCATTTTTTTTCCTCACTGTAACCTGGTGTCGTCTACTTATTTCCTAGCTTTTGGTTAGATAAAACCATTGCCTCTTTGGGGCTTGAGTCCCTGAGGTCAGTGTTTCTTGAATGATGTTTTCTTCAAATTTGTGGGTGATTTGATTTCTGTGTTTGTATATTTGGAAAGATTATCTGTTGAATATTGTAAGGAATGAAGAATGCAAAGTTCTGTTCTGTAAAGTTTCAGGAGCTAAAGCTTAGTTCCTTCACTAAAAAGAATGCATCACTTGAGGTTGAGGTTACTTGTCCAAATCGTGGGCTGTTGGAGATAATTCAATTGAAGGTAGGTACTAGGTAGGTAGTATTTCAAGGATTTATCAGGTTTGATTGAAACAAGTATTCATTCTTGGACAGAAAAGAGCATATTAAGCATTGGAGATTAGTGTTTTGGGTTACTTGCTCATGCGAAGCACCTTACTGCTCTGCCCTGCAGGATTAAGGTAATCCTTTTCTTTTCGTTCCTTCTTCTTGAAGTATTGATGTTTTGAAGCTAGAGATAAGTTACTGCTACACATTAATTCATTCATGTTGTAGGACAACGGTCTGCTACACATTAATTCATTCATGTTGTAGGACAACGGTGAAAACAGATATTTCATTGTGAATTTTGTGTAACTAGTGAGCTATTGTCTTATTATATGCAGATGGTTGCTTGTGTAAATGTAGGATAATACTTATATTGTTCTTAATGACAGCTTTTCATGAAAGTTTGTTATGATACGCAGATGCTTGCATTGAGTGGTGTTTATTTTTGGAAGTTCTCTCAGCAATCTCAAGGATTTTGAGTTACAAAATGAGTGCTCGAAGTTGGATCTGCATGGTACAGCTAATTTACTTGAAGTTTTGCCAATCTGTATGTGAAATAACCTGCACATTGCGCTTACAATGGAGCCTTTAAAGTTTTATCTGAACGAATCTTTCTCCAGTTTAAGCCAACATCAGGTTCAGGTTCTCTCCAATTTCAAAACTGCTGGTTTTGTGACCAACAAGAATGTTTGCAGCAGAGAAATTATAGATAGCAAGACTGATAGTGCTTTGCTGATTTTGTAAACCGGTTTGTTTTTTCGCACTACCACATCTGACAATATCATTTATATATGCGCAGAAGTATTTGATTACTATAACTTTCTTTCAAGAAAAACTCCACCTAATGCCATCCAAGGATTACAACACCACCCCTTGACTACTGGGACCTGCCCTGACATGATTTTCAGCAGGTTTACTTCTGCAATACTTTTTACAAAATATCAGTAGATTGCTACAGAACATGCACTAAGTATGTAGCAAAAGTATCAAAATTGGTATGACATTCCTCCTTGAGACGACTTCTTGTTAATCCAAGCTTGTTCCTGACAAATTCAAATCTGGCTTGAGAAAGAGCTTTTACGAATATATCTTCGAGTTGATTTTCTGCTTCACAGTAGATTAAGGTCGCCTCATTAGCTTTTTATACATCATGAACTAAATGGAACTTCACTTAGATATGCTTGGTTTTGACATGACTTGCATGATTTTTCACAATTGCAATGGCTGAGTTGTTATCAATTTCAATTGTCGTTGCTTCATACTGTAGCTGCTGCAGCTATGTACTCTGCTTCTGCAGTGGTTGGTGCCATTGTTTTTGCTTGTTGGTCATCCAATAAAATACACCTGAACCGAAATTGAACTCATAACATGTTGTGCTCTACATATCATCAAATGAACGAGCCAATCACCATCTGTGTAGGCTGTCAATTCTGCATCTGCAGTAGCTTCAAACCATACTCCAAAATCAGTGTTCCCCTAACATGTATTAGGACATATTTGCTGCCCTAAAATGCATCTCCCCTGGAGATTGCATAAACCTTGAAAGAAGGCTTGCCACGAACATCAAATCAAGTACATAAGGTAGGTGTTGCTTGATTATGTTGTTTTAAGTGATGGTCTAGGTGAGATTTGATTTCTGTGTAAATTTGGAAAGTTAGTCTATCGATGTCTGTCATGGATTCAGGGAAGTAAAGATTCATTCTATTATGCTGAAGGAGCCATAGCTGTTTTAGATATAGAAAGATGGTTCCGTTAAGATTGCTTGTCCAAATCTTCTGCCATGACAGAAGATTTTTTTTTTCAAGTTAAGAAGTATCCTCAAATGTTCTGACAGTGATGATTCTAAAATATAATTTCGACAATCATGGACATCTTTATTTACTGTCACACCACTGGAAATCTGCTTTTTAGAAATTTTTTCCTTCTTTTCCAAGCCAAGTAGTTGCTGCAGCATTGTTAAAAAACCCATCCATTGATGACCCTCCACCTTTCAGAGCAAGATAGGTAATAGCAACCAAGTTGTATAACTAAACTCGTACATTGCACCTAGTTTGATCCTCTGTCCACTTCTATAAAAGCTCACTCTGTCTCTTCTTCAGACATCAAACACTTACAACTAAGATCGAACTCAATTTGCGTTAGCATTTTTTAATTATCTCTAGCATTATACCGTGGAAACTTAAAGATGAAGCAACAGTACTCAATCTTCTCATTTTCAATGCTCCTTCTTTCCCTTTGTTATATCAATACCTTTGCCCAGTCACCAACAGCAGCCCAAGCACAGGCACCAGCAGTAGTCGTAGCACAACCTCCAGTCGCAACCCCAACACAGGCTGCTGCACCACACGGCATCACCAACGTCACCAAAATCCTTGAGAAGGCTGGCCATTTCACGATCTTTATCCGCCTTTTGAGATCCACCCAAGAGGAAAACCACTTGTTCTCCGCGCTCAATGATTCCAACACTGGTTTAACCATCTTTGCACCGACAGATAGTGCATTTTCGGAACTCAAATCAGGAACTCTCAATACTCTAAGCGATGGAGACAAGTCTGAGTTGGTGAAGTTCCACGTAGTTCCTACATTTCTATCGACTTCCCAGTTCCAGACCGTAAGTAATCCTCTTGGAACATGGGCTGGAACATTACCACTTAACGTAACAAGTTATCCAAACTCAGTGAACATAACCACAGGACTTACCAATACAAGTTTATCTGGCACGGTTTATACGGACAACCAGCTAGCCATTTATAAGATTGAGAAGGTGCTACTTCCTAAGAACATTTTTGGATCCAATGCTCCAGCTCCAGCACCAGTACAGGCACCTGCACGAGAAAAACCTACTAAGGCGGTTCCTTCTGCTAATGTAGAGAGTCCTGTTGCTCCTGTGGATATATCTAGCGCAGTTACGTTTATGCATAATAATGTGGTTGGATCACTCGTTATAGTTGCTGCTGCAATGTTTGCTTGTAATGTAGAAGGGTTTTGAAACTTGAGAGGAGATATGTTGGGCTTGGTTCCGGTTTTGTTTCATGATTTTGTTGACTTTGGATTCCTGTTGAAATTTGAATAATTCTGATTTTACTTTGAATCCAGGTTGTATGATTTGAGCTTGTGGTTAAGATGGAATTTTGAGATTTTATTTAATTTATTGTTCAAGTTGCAATATATAAACTTGTCGGTCAAATTTCTTTTTTTTTTTCAGCGAAACTATTCAACTTTATATTTACGTTTTTATCTCTAAATTTAGAGTTTTAAATTTTTTATGTTATTTCTCTTCAAGTTGTTTTTAAATATTTTTTATATTCATTATAGATTCTACTGATATTCCTCCTAATAATCTTCAGTAGTCTTCGGTTCCGCATCCATTTCTTTTTTGTTTTTATTTTTCAATCGAGTGAGATAATTTTTAATATACATGTAATATACATAAATATGCATGTTGATGAGTACAATTAGTAAATTTCTTGAATATTTATACATGTTGCTTTATTTTCTGAATAATCATCAATTCTTAAATTTTCACTTGTATTTTGTTGAACTAAATTATACTCGATATGATATACATTACTTTGATAATTAGGCGAATATCTATTATGTTTTGATATCGGACTTGTTAGTAACTTCATTCTAATAAAGAGTAGTTAGTCTATGCGCACATAATATTCTGTACACCTAGCTAGTGAAAGAGACACCAACCTGTGACGACTGATCATTACACAGTGGTCACCTTCGGGTATCATCTGATCTCTAACATGTATTCTATAACTTTATGTTAATATGCTTAATATGTATATTTATATCAAGATATATGAAATTGCAAACTATTAATATATAAGATGTATGTTAAATGTTATTCCCTTTCTAAGTTGGTTGAACTCATCCCTCCATATTTTTTAATATTATTTCAGGTTTTTACTTTCTGTCAGCGGATGGAGTTTGTTGAGTGTTCCTGCTTCTTCAGTTTTGGTCGGTATGCCTTGCTTGTTCCGTGAGGATTTCCTTTTAGATTTGATTCGATGTTTTAGACGCTCTATAATTACACTGTTTTAATTAAGTTTGGATTTTGACAATGTAATAAATATTATGGATTATTTGGTTTTCTTTATATGATGACAAGTGATTTTGAAGTGTTATTTGATTTTATTGGTTTTGAAAGATTTTATTTGGTTTCCTTCATTTGTACTTCATTCATTTTTTTTTTTAATTTTCTTCTGGGATAAGATTCATAAATCTTACCACATAATTAAGCATTTAAATAAATTGCAATTAACATTAATTAAGAATTTACTATCATTGAGGTGAAAATCACCTACTTAATTATAATTGTCTCTCGAATAATAGTCCTTACTATTTGTGCCATACCGCAACCTCTCCTGTGTTATCATCATTTAAATTCGTTTTAGATTCAAAATTTTCTCCATAAAAGAAACTTCTTTTCTTAATTCCTACTCATCCTATAATCCATAGATCAAGAGACTTTCAAATCTTTAAACACTAATATTTTTCTTCATCAATTAAACTTTATTCATTTATTCCAATTTACTTAATGTCTCTATTAATTTTCATAATTCAAACATCACTATCAACACGTTTATTTTTATTCTCCTAAGCCTAAACTCTTTTTAAAATAGTAATGATTTCTCATTAAATTCTTCATTTATTTGGAGTCTTTTTAAATTCACCCCTTTCATTTATTTTCTTTTATTTCATGTTAAATTTATCTGATTTAATCCATATGTCTAATAGAATTCATCCTCCTTTTCATTATTTCTTTGGTCAACTATAAATATTAAGGAAATTAATGGAATGTTTTTTCTTCAAATTTTCACACTTTTTACATCTTTTTAACCATTCGGATCAATTTATATTCCTTTTTATCTTAAAATATATTTTCTTTTATTTATTTCATCTTCTTTTTCACTAACTCAAAAATTCTAACTAGGGTTTTACATTTCATGTAGGGTAGTAATAAGCGTAGCAAAAATATAACTATTGGTAATGGAATACGATGCTTGCAAACCTTGTGTGTGCAAGACAAAAAAAAAAATGTTACACAAAAATTATCAAATAATAATTCATAAAATAGTACATAAAGACGTGCGCCATGTAGCTTTATTTGTTAAAAAAAAAGAAATGACATAAACATAAAAGATAGAGAAAAGCAGGTTGGTTGCTGGATGGGCAACCCATGAGATTGGGTTGTTGGCCGAGCGACCCACAAAGTTGGGTCACCACCATCAGCGACCTCTAGTGCCTAATTTTTTTTATTTAATTTGTAACCCATTAATGTGTTTGTTTTAAGGTTTTAAATCTTTGAAAAAAAAAATGAGTGTAAAAGACTATGATATTCAAAATGTATAAGCATTATGTCCCTTACTAATTTATTTTTTTGCAAGTTTGGTCACTTTAACAAGGAAAGCAAACCACCACCACTCAAACCCTAAACAACCTATGCAAACCTCCTTAATATCCGACAAATGGCTTAACCTCTGGTCCAAATTTCCTTCCCTTAACTTCCCTCATGCTCTTCCTCCTTCAAATTCATCAATAAAACCCTCATCCACTGGTCCCTTTCCTCTTCTCTCCCTAAATTCTATCTCCAACTCAGTTACGACTCCAGTACACAACATAACATCACGGATTCTTTATGATAAGCTAGCAAGAATCGTCACAGAGATGAACAAAGAAGTGAATAGAATTAGAGGGAGATACTGCTATGCAGAGGAAGAAAAAAATGTTTCTGTGTATATTCACTTATTATGTTCGCCAGCACTATTACATTCATTTTATATGAACTAAAGGTGAGAAGCTTGTTTACGTAATTTAATCAATAGTAACAGACTTTGTTAACTGTCTAATAATATTAGCAAACTTTCTAACCATTGTATTCTCTATTCTCTTGACAAGTGGCAGCAACAGAGCCTTTGATATCTTGACATTCCCCCTCAATCGCAGGCTTGGAGGAACCAAGTATAAGATTGGAACAGTGATGCTGAAATAAAGGAGTAGAAAGACCTTTAGTTACAATATGATCATCTTTAAAATAAACCCCTGTTGTAGAAAGATGGTCTCGAGCATCTTTGATCTTCTAATGATCATCAGTTTCAACACCTTCAAGGTCAGAATCTGCATCAATTTGATTTGGACACTTTCTTCATCCATCAACAAATCCTAAAATACCATGACTCTCAAGAAGAATTTGCATCATTTTTAGAGTTCAAGAGACAGAGAGGAAGAGAATCACAGATTTGAGAAGAGAGTTAAAGAAGAATTTTTCAGTTTGACAATATATCAAACAGATGATTGACAAATTGATTATTATGAAAGAATTGGTTTAATAAAGCGATAATAATGCCAGAAACAAAGATTAGCAAGATATTAAAAGCTTTGAAGTTGAGAAGTAGTCACCATTTTTAGAGTGCAAGAGATAAAAAAGAAGAGAATCAAAGATTGAGAAGGAAGAATCTTGCAGAAAGTTGAAGATTTGAAGAAGAATTTTTTTCAGTTTGACAATATATCAAACAAATAATAGACAGATCGATTATTATGAAAGAATTGTTTGGATAACGAGATAATAATGTCAGAAACAGAGATTAGCAAGATATTAGAACCATTTCAGAAGCACGTTTCGCTTCTGCAGCAACTTCATCAAGCGAAAGGCCAGCAACAGCTGCAGCTCCAACAACCTTATGAACAAGAATAGTCCTCGTCAACCCTCTTCGTCCAGCTATGCCTCGAGGTGGAGGTAAAGCACAATCATCTCCAACAATTACAATCTCTACTCTATAACCTTCAGATTTTGCTTGCTCAGCAGCCAAACCAAAATTTAGACGATTGCCGGTATAATTCTTGATAATAAGAAGACATCCCATCGTACCAGTTACAGCTCTGATACCATGATAAGCTAGCAAGAATCGTCACAGAGATGAACAGAGAAGTGAATAGAATTAGAGGGAGATACTGCAATGTAGAGGAAGAAGAAAATGTTTCTGTGTATATTCACTTATTATGCTTGCCAGCACTGTTACATTCATTTTATATGAACTAAAGGTGAGAAGCTTGTTTATGTAATCTAATCAACAGTAACAAACTTTGTTAACTGTCTAACAATATCAACAAACTTTCTAACCATTGTATTCTTTATTCTCTTGACAGGTGGTAGCAGTAGAGCCTTTGATATCTTGACACTTTACACCATTCAGAACCATTTAAAAGAACTCAGCTCGATATCTACTATTTTGCGGATTGTTGGTTGTCTTTCTTTTTTCTTAGAGATTGGGATGTTAAAATTTCGGGGCTTAAAAATAATTGTTGTTTAAATTTATGTAGAAATATAATTAATTTATGTAGAAGAAAGGAATTCCTTAGCTCATCGTTTCTTGAACAAGTAAGTTTGCTACTGAATAGCTTGGTGCGCGATTTGATTTCTCTTTGTCTGAATTTGGAATGCTTGTCGCTTGATAAATGTGGTGGAATGAAGGATGCATGTCAAGATTTCAAATTTCTTCAAAGCTTAAAGAGTTTTGTCACAATAATGGATCGCTTTAGATTAGCTGGCCAAATCTTTTATCACTGGAGATGATTAATTTTAGGATGTGGAAGTGTGATTTCAAAGACTTATCTGGTTTGATTGAAACAAACATTTTCTCCATTTTCTAGTTCAACTTAAGGAAGATAGTTGTATGAGTTGTGCGATGTTTTCTAATTGTTTTCTGTAGTAACAATATTTCCGTCATTTCTCCATTTTCCGTCTATTAATGATCTTGCTCACTGTATATTTTTCAGGAGATGGAGAACACTTCAGGATCTGGGAAGTGAAAAGGGAGAAACATGTTAGCTAAACCAATCATCCTCAGCCAAAATTATGAGATATAGGTGGCTTGTGTTCTTTGGTTTTCTGCTGCGAGATGTTCTCTTCTGTTTCAATTTGTTCTCTTAAATCTTCAGTTTTAGATTTCTCTTCAAACTTCGATGCTGGATTTTGTTTTTGCCTCGTGTAATTTTTGGGGCTCTTCACTTCTGTTTGTGTCGTTCATGCCGATGCTCCTTGTCAGTGCTGCTACCATTTTTTTTTCTCCTCTGGCTTCCATTTTTGTGTCTTAGTAACGTGATCTTGGTTTATCCAAAAAAAGAACAACGTTTCCTATACAACATTGTTTGAGCAGTTTATGCATTTTCACTTAAAGAATTAATAGATGTGATTGGATAGAACCAAATATGTATACCTTCCAATTTCTCAAGCCTCAATATTTTGACCATTTATCACTACAGCATAGACCAAACCACAACAATTATTTTCATTTGATGTTCTAAGTCAAAATGATCTTGTATTCAAGAAGGAGTTATTTGCATTTTTGTTAAAAAAAATTGATCCATTACAGCTTTCAATCTTATAAAAAGTAATTACAAATGTAATGGGCTCCTGT
>Ga0325403_1005004_pt1 | contig 12428 bp, 6 predicted proteins | sample PopdelMetagenome_19_FD_205665 | JGI IMG/M metagenome (GOLD analysis project Ga0325403, IMG submission 205665) | Populus deltoides microbial communities from Bellville, Georgia, United States - Xylem-PdKOR-R4 | ecosystem: Host-associated > Plants > Phyllosphere > Stem > Wood/Secondary xylem...
AGCTTCCGGACGCCGTTTTCCTTGGAGTAGATGTGGAATCGCCACTCGGTCAGGTGGAGGTCGCGTCGCTCGAGATCAGGGTACGGGTTTGAAAGGGCCATAACTTTTGATCCGACCGTTGGATCGCTCTCAAATCTTTACACGAGTTTCCGGACGCCGTTTTCCTTGGAGTAGATGTGGAATCGCCACTCGGTCAGGTGGAGGTCCCGTCGCTCGAGATCAGCGTGCGGGTTTAAAAGGGCCATAACTTTTGATCCGACCGTTGGATCGCCCTCAAATCTTTACACGAGTTTCCGGACGCCGTTTTCCTTGGAGTAGATGTGGAATTGCCACTCGGTCAGGTGGACGTCGCGTCGCTCGAGATCAGCGTGCGGGTTTAAAAGGGCCATAACTTTTGATCCGACCGTTGGATCGCCCTCAAATCCTTACACGAGTTTCCGGACGCCGTTTTCCTTGGATTAGGTGTGGAATCGCCACTCAGTCAGGTGGACGTCGCGTCGCTAGAGATCAGCGTGCGGGTTTAAAAGGGCCATAACTTTTGATCCGACCGTTGGATCGCCCTCAAATCTTTACACGGGTTTCCGGACGCCATTTTCCTTGGAGTAAATGTGGAATCGCCACTCGATCAGGTGGAGGTCGCGTCGCTCGAGATCAGCGTCCGGGTTTGATAGGGCTATAACTTTGGATCCGACCGTTGGATCGCCCTCAAATCTTTACAGGAGTTTCCAGACGACGTTTTCCTCTAAGTAGATGTGGAATCGCCACTCGGTCAGGTGGAGGTCGCGTTGCGCGAGATCAGCGTACGGGTTTGAAAGGGCGATAATTTTTGACCCGACCATTGGATCGCCTTCAAATATTTACAGGAGTTTCCGGACGCCGTTTTCCTTGGAGTAGATGTGGAATCGCCACTCGGTCAGGTGGAGGTCGCGTCGCTCGAGATCAGCGTGCGGGTTTCAAAGGGCCATAACTTTTGATCCGACCGTTAGATCGCCCTGAAATCTTTACACGAGTTTCCGGACACCGTTTTCCTTGGAGTATATGTGGAATCGCCAGTCGGTCAAGTGGAGGTCGCGTCGCTCGAGATTAGCGTCCAGGTTTGAAAGGGCCACAACTTTGGATCCGACCGTCGGATTTCTCTCAAATCTTTACGCGAGTTTCCGGAGGCTGTTTTCCTTGGAGTAGATGTGGAATCCCCACTCGGTCAGGTGGAGGTCGCGTCGCTCGAGATCAGGGTACGGGTTTGAAAGGGCCATAACTTTTGACCCGACCATTGGATCGCCTTCAAATATTTACAGATGTTTCCGGACGCTGTTTTCCTTGGAGTAGATGTGGAATCGCCACTCGGTCAGGTGGAGGTCCCGTCGCTCGAGATCAGCGTGCGGGTCTGGAAGGGCCATAACTTTGGAGGCGACTTTTGGATCTCCCTCAAATCTTTACAGGAGCTTCCGGACGCCGTTTTCCTTGGAGTAGATGTGGAATCGCCACTCGGTCAGGTGGAGGTCGCGTCGCTCGAGATCAGGGTACGGGTTTGAAAGGGCCATAACTTTTGATCCGACCGTTGGATCGCCCTCAAATCTTTACACGAGTTTCCGGATGCCGTTTTCCTTGGCCCAATAGCGATTCCACATTTACTCCAAGGAAAACAGCTTCCGGAAAATCATGTGAACATTTGAGGGCGATCGAACGGTCGGATCAAAAGTTATGGCCCTTTCGAACCGGTACTCTAGTTTGAAGCGACGAGACCTCCCCCTCACCGAGTAGCCATTCCACATTTACTCCAATGAAAATGGCTTCAAGAAACTCCTGTAAAAATTTGAGGGCGATCCAACGGTCGGATCAAAAGTTATAGCCCTTTCGAACCGGTACTATGCTCTCGAGCGACGAGACCTCCGACTCACCGAGTAGCGATTGCACATCTACTAGAACGAAAACAGCTTCCAGAAAATCTTGTAAAAATTTGAGGGCGATCCAACGGTCGGATCAAAAGTTATGGCCCTTTCGAACCGGTACTCTAGTTTGAAGCGACGAGAGCTCTGCCTCACCGAGTAGCGATTCCACATGTACTACAAGGAAAACGGCTTCCGGAAACTCCTCTAAATATTTGAGGGCGATCCAACGGTCGGATCAAAAGTTATGGCCCTTTCGAACCGGTACTCTAGTTTGAAACGACGAGACCTCCGCCTCACCGAGTACCGATTCCACATTTACTCCAATGAAAACGGCTTTCGGAAACTCCTCTAAAAATTTGAGGGCCATCCAACGGTCGGATCAAAAGTTATGGCCCTTTCGAACCGGTACTCTTGTCTCGAGCGACGATACCTCCGACTCATCGAGTAGCGATTCCACATCTACTACAAGAAAAACGGCTTCCAGAAACTCCTGTAAAAATTTGAAGGCGATCCAACGGTCGGATCAAAAGTTATGCCCTTTCGAACCGGTACTATGGTCTCGAGCGACGAGACCTCCGACTCACCGAGTAGCGATTCCACATCTACTACAACGAAAACAGCTTCCGAAAAATGCTGTAAAAATTTGAGGGCGATCCAACGGTCGGATCAAAAATTATGGCACTTTCGAACCGGTACTCTAGTTTGAAGCGACGAGAGCTCCGCCACACCGAGTAGCGATTCCGCATGTATTACAAGGAAAACGGCTTCCGAAAACTCCTCTAAGTATTTGAGGGCGATCCAACGGTCGGATCAAAAGTTATGGCCCTTTCGAACTGGTACTCTGGTCTCGAGCGATGATACCTCCGACTCACTGAGTAGCGATTCCACATCTTCTACAAGGAAAACGGCTTCCCGAAACTCCTGTAAAAATTTGAGGGCGATCCAACGGTCGGATCCAAAGTTATGGCCCTTTCGAACCGGTACTATGGTCTCAAGCGACGAGACCACCGACTCACCGAGTAGCGATTCCACATCTACTAGAACAAAAACAGCTTCCGGAAAATCTTGTAAAAATTTGAGGGCGATCCAACAGTCGGATCAAAAGTTATGGCCCTTTCGAACCGGTACTCTAGTTTGAAGCGGCGAGCGCTCCGCCTCACCGAGTAGCGATTCCACATGTACTACAAGGAAAACGGCTTCCGGAAACTCCTCTAAATATTTGAGGGCGATGCAACGGTGAGATCAAAAGTTATGGCCCTTTCGAACCGGTACTCTAGTTTGAAGCGACGAGACCTTTGCCTCACCGAGTAGAGATTCCACATGTACTACAATTAAAACGGCTTCCGGAAACTCCTGTAAAAATTTGAGAGCGATCCAAAGGTCGGATCAAAAGTTATGGCCCTTTCGAACCGGTACTCTAGTTTGAAGCGACGAGACCTCCGCCTCACCGAGTAGCGATTCCACATCTACTACAAGGAAAACGGCTTCCGGAAACTCCTGTAAAAATTTGAGGGCGATCCAACGGTCGGATCAAAAGTTATGGCCCTTTCGAACCGGTACTCTTGTCTCGAGCGACGATACCTCCGACTCACCTAATAGCGATTCCACATCTACTACAAGGAAAAGAGTTTCCGGAAAATCCTGTAAACATTTGAGGGCGATCCAACGGTCGGATCAAAAGTTATGGCCATTTGGAACCGGTACTCTAGTCTCGAGCGATGATACCTCCGACTCACCGAGTAGCAATTCATCATCTACTACAAGGAAAACGGCTTCCGGTAAATCCTGTAAAAATTTGAGAGCGATCCAACGGTCGGATCAAAAGTTATGGCCATTTCGAACCGGTACTCTGGTTTGGAGCGATGATACCTCCGACTCACCGAGTAGCCATTCCACATCTACTACAAGGAAAACGGCTTCCGGAAAATCCTGTAAAAATTTGAGAGCGATCCAACAGTCGGATCAAAAGTTATGGCCCTTCCCAACCGGTACTCTGGTCTCGAGCGACGAGACCTCCGCCTCACCCAGCAGCGATTCCACATTTACTCCAAGGAAAACAGCTTCTGGAAAATCCTGTAAACATTTGAGTGCGATCCAACGGTCGGATCAAAAGTTATGGCCATTTCGAACCGGTACTCTGGTTTGGAGCGATGATACCTCCGACTCACCGAGTAGCCATTCCACATCTACTACAAGGAAAACGGCTTCCGGAAAATCCTGTAAAAATTTGAGAGCGATCCAACAGTCGGATCAAAAGTTATGGCCCTTCCCAACCGATACTCTGGTCTCGAGCGACGAGACCTCCGCCTCACCCAACAGCGATTCCACATTTACTCCAAGGAAAACAGCTTCTGGAAAATCCTGTAAACATTTGAGGGCGATCCAACGGTCGGATCAAAAGTTATGGCCCTTTCGAACCGGTACCCTGGTTTCGAGCGACGATACCTCCAATTCACAGAGTAGCAATTCCACATCTACTACAAGGAAAACGGCTTCCGAAAACTCCTGTAAAAATTTGAGAGCGATCCAACGGTTGGATCAAAAGTTATGGCCCTTTCGAACCGGTACTCTAGTTTGAAGCGACGAGACCTCCGCCTCACCGAGTAGTGATTCCACATTTACTCCAATGAAAACGGCTTCCGGAAACTCCTGTAAAAATTTGAGGGCGATCCAACGGTCGGATCAAAAGTTATGGCGCTTTCGAACCGGGATTATGGTCTCGAGCGACTAGACCTCCGACTAACCGAGTAGTGATTCCACATCTACTACAAGGAAAACGGCTTCCTGAAAATCCTGTAAAAATTTGAAGGCGATCCAACGGTCGGATCAAAAGTTATGGCTCTTTCGAACCGGTACTCTAGTTTGAAGCGACGAGCCCTCCGCCTCACCGAGTAGCGATTACACATTTACTCCAATGAAAACAGCTTCCGGAAACTCCTCTAAAAATTGGAGGGCGATCCAACGGTCGGATCAAAAGTTATGGCCCTTTCGAACCGCTACTATGGTCTCTAGCGACGAGACCCCCGACTCACCGAGTAGCGATTCCACTTTTACTACAAGGAAAACGGCTTCCGGAAACTCCTGTAAAAATTTGAGCGCGATCCAACGGTTGGATCAAAAGTTATGGCCCTTACGAACCGGTACTCTAGTTTGAAGCGACGAGACCTCCGCCTCACCGAGTAGCGATTCCACATGTACTCCAAGGAAAACAGCTTCCGCAAAATCCTGTAAACATTTGAGAGCGATCCAACGGTCGGATCAAAAGTTATGACCTTTTCGAACCAGTACTCTTGTCTTGAGCGACGATACCTCCGACTCATCGAGTAGCGATTCCACATCTACTACAAGGAAAACGGCTTCCGAAAACTCCTGTAAAAATTTGAGGGCGATCCAACGGTCGGATCAAAAGTTATAGCCCTTTCAAACCGGTACTCTTGTCTCGAGCGACGATACCTACGACTTATCGAGTAGCGATTCCACATCTACTACAAGGAAAACGGCTTCCGGAAACTCCTGTAAAAATTTGAGGGCGATCCAACGGTAGGATGAAAAGTTATGGCCCTTTCGAATCGGTACTATGGTCTTGAGCGACTAGACCTCCGACTCACCGAGTAGCGATTCCACATCTACTACAAGGAAAACGACTTCCGGAAAATCCTGTAAAAATTTGAGGGCGATCCAACGGTCGGATCAAAAGTTATGGCTCTTTCGAACCGAAACTCTAGTTTGAAGCGACGAGACCTCCACCTCACCGAGTAGCGATTCCACATTTGCTCCAATGAAAACGGCTTCCTGAAACTCCTGTAAAAATTTGAGGGCGATCCAACGGTCGGATCAAAAGTTATGGCCTTTTCGAACCGGTACTCTTGTCTCGAGCGACGATACCTCCGACTCATCGAGGAGCGATTCCACATCTACTATAAGGAAAACAGCTTCCGGAAACTCCTCTAAAAATCTGAGGGCGATCCAACGATCGGATCAAAAGTTATGGCACTTTCGAACCGGTACTCTTGTCTCGAGCGCCGATACCTACGACTCATCGAGTAGCGATTCCACATCTATGATAAGAAAAATGGCTTCCGGAAACTCCTGTAAAAATTTGAGGGCGATCCAACAGCCGGATCAAAAGTTATGGCCCTTTCGAACCGGGACTATGGTCTCGAGCGACTAGACCTCCGACTAACCGAGTAGCAATTCCACATCTACTACAAGGAAAACGGCTTCCGGAAAATCCTGTAAAAATTTGAGGGCGATCTAACGGTCGAATCAAAAGTTATGGCTCTTTCGAACCGGTATTCTAGTTTGAAGCGACGAGAACTCCGCCTCACCGAGTAGCGATTCCACATTTACTCCAATGAAAACGGCTTCCGGAAACTCCTGTAAAAATTTGAGGGCGATCCAACTGTCGGATCAAAAGTTATGGCCTTTTCAAATTGATACTCTTGTCTCGAGCGACGATACCTCCGACTAATCGAGTAGCGATTCCACATCTACTACAAGGAAAACGGCTTCCGGAAACTCCTCTAAAAATTTGAGGGCGATCCAACGGTCGGATCCAAAGTTATGGCCCTTTCGAACCGGTACTCTCGTCTCGAGCGACGAGACCTCCACCACACCGAGTTGCGATTCCACATCTACTCCAAGAAAAACAGCTTCCGGAAACTCCTGTAAAAATTTGAGGGCGATCGAACTGTCGGATCAAAAGTTATGGCCCTTTCGAACCGGTACTTTGGTCTCGAGCGACGATACCTCCGACTCACCGAGTACCGATTCCACAATTACTACAAGGAAAACGGCTTCCGAAAACTACTGTAAAAATTTGAGGGCCATCCAACGGTCGGATAAAAAGTTATAGCCCTTTCGAACCGGTACTCTGGTCTCCAGCGACGAGACCTCCGACTCCCTGAGTGGCGATTCCGCATGTACTCCAAGAAAAAGAGCTTCCGGAAACTCCTGTAAAACTTTAAGGGCGATCCAACGGTCGGATCAAAAGTTATGGCCCTTTCGAAACGGTACTCTTGTCTCGATCGACGATACCTCCGACTCACCGAGAAGCGATTCCATAATTACTACAAGGAAAACGGCTTCCGGAAACTACTGTAAAAATTTGAGGGCGTTCCAACGGTCGGATAAAAAGTTATAGCCCTTTCGAACCGCTACTCTGGTCTCGATCGACGATACCTCCGACTCACCGAGTAGCCATTCCACAATTACTACAAGGAAAACAGCTTCCGGAAACTACTTTAAAAATTTCAGGGCGATCCAACGGTCGGATCAAAACTTATGGCCCTTTCAAACCGGTACTCTAGTCTCGAGCGACGAGACCTCCACCCCATCGAGTTGCGATTCCACATCTATTCCAAGAAAAACAGTTTCCGGAAACTCCTGTAAAAATTTGAGGGCGATCCAACGGTCGGATTAAAAGTTATGGCCATTTTGAACCGGTACTCTGGTCTCTAGCGACGAGACCTCCGACTCCCCGAGTAGCGATTCCACATGTACCCTAAGAAAAAGAGCTTCCGGAAACTCCTGTAAAAATTTAAGGGCGATCCAACGGTCGGATCAAAAGTTATGGCCCTTGCGAACCGGTACTCTGGTCTCGAGCGATGATACATTCGACTCATTGAGTAGCGATTCCACAATTACTACAAGGAAAACGGCTTCCGGAAACTAGTGTAAAAATTTGAGGGCGATCCAACGGTCGGATCCAAAGTTATGGCCCTTTCGAACCGGTACTCTAGTCTCGATCGACGATACCTCTGACTCACCGAGAAGCGATTCCATAATTACTACAAGGAAAACGGCTTCCGGAAACTACTGTAAAAATTTGAGGGCGATCCAACGGTCGGATAAAAAGTTATGGCCCTTTCAAACTGGTACTCTAGTCTCGAGCGACGAGACCTCCACTTCACTGAGTTGTGATTCCACATCTACTCCAAGAAAAACTGCTTCCGGAAACTCCTGTAAAAATTTGAGTGCGATCCAACGGTCGGATCAAAAGTTATGGCGCTTTAGAACCGGTACTATGGTCTCGATCGACGATACCTCCGACTCACCGAGTAGCGATTCCACAGTTACTACAAGGAAAACAGCTTCTGAAAACTACTGTAAAAATTTAAGGGCGATCTAACGGTCGGATCAAAAGTTATGGCCCTTTCGAACCGGTACTCTGGTCTCGAGCGACGATACCTCCGACTCACCGAGTGGCGATTCCACATGTACTCCAAGAAAAAGAGCTTCCGGAAACACCTGTAAAACTTTGAGGGCGATCCAACGGTCGGATAAAAAGTTATGGCCCTTTCGAACCGGTACTCTGGTCTCCAGCGACCAGACCTCCGACTCCCCGAGTGGCGATTCCATATCTTCTACAAGGAAAACGGCTTCCGGAAACTCCTGTAAAACTTTGAGGGCGATCCAACGGTCGGATCAAAAGTTATGGCCCTTTCGAACCGGTACTCTGGTCTCGATCGACGACACCTCCGACTCACCGAGTAGCGATTCCACATCTTCTACAAGGAAAACAGCTTCCGGAAACTCCTGTAAAAATTTCAAGCGATCCAACGGTCGGATCAAAAGTTATGGCCCTTTCGAACCGGTACTCAAGTCTCGATCGACGATACCTCCGACTCACCGAGTAGCGATTCCACAATTACTCCAAGAAAAACGGCTTCCGGAAAGTCCTGTAAAAATTTAAGGGCAATCCAACGGTCGGATCAAAAGGTATGGCCCTTGCGAAACGGTACTCTTGTCTCGATCGACGATACCTCCGACTCACCGAGAAGCGATTCCATAATTACTACAAGGAAAACGGCTTCCGGAAACTACTGTAAAAATTTGAGGGCGATCCAACGGTCGGATAAAAAGTTATGGCCCTTTCAAACTGGTACTCTAGTCTCGAGCGACGAGACCTCCACCTCACTGAGTTGTGATTCCACATCTACTCCAAGAAAAACTGCTTCCGGAAACTCCTGTAAAAATTTGAGGGCGATCCAACGGTCGGATCAAAAGTTATGGCGCTTTAGAACCAGTACTATGGTCTCGATCGACGATACCTCCGACTCACCGAGTAGCGATTCCACAGTTACTACAAGGAAAACAGCTTCTGAAAACTACTGTAAAAATTTAAGGGCGATCGAACGGTCGGATCAAAAGTTATGGCCCTTTCGAACCGGTACTCTGGTCTCCAGCGACGAGACCTCCGACTCACCGAGTGGCGATTCCACATGTACTCCAAGAAAAAGAGCTTCCGGAAACACCTGTAAAACTTTGAGGGCGATCCAGCGGTCGGATAAAAAGTTATGGCCCTTTCGAACCGGTACTCTGGTCTCGATCGACAATACCTCCGACTCACCGAGAAGCGATTCCACAATTACTACAAGGAAAACGGCTTCCGGAAACTACTGTAAAAATTTGAGGGCGTTCCAACGGTCGGATAAAAAGTTATAGCCTTTTCGAACCGCTACTCTGGTCTCCAGCGACGAGGACTCCACCTCACCGAGTAGCGATTCCACATGTACTCCAAGAAAAAGAGCTTCCGAAAACTCCTGTAAAAATTTGAGGGCGATCCAACGGTCGGATCAAAAGTTATGGCCATTTCAAACCGGTACTCTAGTCTCGATTGACGACACCTCCGACTTACCGAGTAGCGATTCCACATCTTCTACAAGGAAAACGGCTTCCGGAAACTCCTGTAAAAATTTGAGGGCGATCCAACGGTCGGATCAAAAGTTATGGCCCTTCCGAACCGTTACTCTGGTCTCGAGAGAAGACACCTCCGACTCCTCGAGTAGCAATTCCACAATTACTACAAGGAAAACAGCTTCCGGAACCTACTTTAAAAATTTGAGGGCGATCCAACGGTCGGATAAAAAGTTATGGCCCTTTCAAACTGGTACTCTAGTCTCGAGCGACGAGACCTGCACCTCACCGAGTTGCGATTCCACATCTACTCCAAGAAAAACTGCTTCCGGAAACTCCTGTAAAAATTTAAGGGCGATCCAACGGTCGGATCAAAAGTTATGGCCCTTGCGAACCGGTACTCTGGTCTCGAGCGACGATACCTTTGACTCACCGGGTAGCGATTCCACAATTACTACAAGGAAAACAGCTTCCGGAAACTACTGTAAAAATTTGAGGGCCATCCAACGGTCGGATCAAAAGTTATAGCCCTTTCGAACCGGTACTCTGGTCTCCAGCGACGAGACCTCCGACTCCCCGAGTGGCGATTCCATATCTTCTACAAGGAAAACGGCTTCCGGAAACTCCTGTAAAACTTTGAGGGCGATCCAACGGTCAGATCAAAAGTTATGGCCCTTGCGAACCGGTACTCTCGTCTCGAGAGACATCACCTCCGACTCCCCGAGTAGCGATTCCATATCTTCTACAAGGAAAGTGGCTTCCGGAAACTCCTGTAAAAATTTGAGGGCGATCCAACGGTCGGATCAAAAGTTATGGCCCTTTCGAACCGGTACTCAAGTCTCGATCGACGATACCTCCGACTCACCGAGTAGCGATTCCACAATTACTCCAGGAAAAACAGCTTCCGGAAAGTCCTGTAAAAATTTAAGGGCAATCCAACGGTAGGATCAAAAGGTATGGCCCTTGCGAACCGGTACTCTGGTCTCGAGCGACGATACCTGCGACTCACCGAGTAGCGATTCCACAATTACTACAAGGAAAACGGCTTCCGGAAACTCCTGTAAAACTTTGAGGGCGATCCAACGGTCGGATCAAAAGTTATAGCCCTTTCGAACCGGTACTCTGGTCTCCAGCGACGACACCTCCGACTCCCCGAGTGGCGATTCCATATCTTCTACAAGGAAAACGGCTTCCGGAAACTCCTGTAAAACTTTGAGGGCGATCCAACGGTCGGATCAAAAGCTATGGCCCTTTCGAACCGGTACTCTGGTCTCGATCGACGACACCTCCGACTCACCGAGTAGCGATTCCACATCTTCTACAAGGAAAACGGCTTCTGGAAACTCCTGTAAAAATTTAAGGGCGATCCAACGATCGGATCAAAAGTTATGGCCCTTTCGAACCGGTACTCAAGTCTCGATCGACGATACCTCCGACTCACCGAGTAGCGATTCCACAATTACTCCAAGAAAAACGGCTTCCGGAAAGTCCTGTAAAAATTTAAGGGCAATCCAACGGTCGGATCAAAAGGTATGGCCCTTGCGAAACGGTACTCTTGTCTCGATCGACGATACCTCCGACTCACCGAGAAGCGATTCCACAATTACTACAAGGAAAATGGCTTCCGGAAACTCCTGTCAAAATTTGAGGGCGATCCAACGGTCAGATTAAAAGTTATGGCCATTTCGAACAGGTACTCTGGTCTCGAGCGACGAGACCTCCGCCTCACCGAGTAGCGATTCCACATCTACTCCAAGCAAAACAGCTTCCGAATACTCCTGTAAACATTTGAGGCGATCCAACGGTCAGATCAAAAGTTATGGCCCTTTCAAACCGGTACTCTAGTCTCGAGCGACGAGACCTCCACCACACCGAGTTGCGATTCCACATCTACTCCAACAAAAACAGCTTCCGGAAACTCCTGTAAAAATTTGAGGGCGATCCAACTGTCGGATCAAAAGTTATGGCCCTTTCGAACCGGTACTCTGGTCTCGAGCGACGATACCTCCGACTCACCGAGTACCGATTCCACAATTACTACAAGGAAAACGGCTTCCGAAAACTACTGTAAAAATTTGAGGGCAATCCAACGGTTGGATAAAAAGTTATAGCCCTTTCAAACCGGTACTCTCGTCTCCAGCGACGAGACCTCCGACTCCCCGAGTGGCGATTCCGCATGTACTCCAAGAAAAAGAGCTTCCGGAAACTCCTGTAAAACTTTGAGGGCGATCCAACGGTCGGATCAAAAGTTATGGCCCTATCAAATCGGTACTCTTGTCTCGATCGACGATACCTCCGACTCACCGAGTAGCCATTCCATAATTACTACAAGGAAAACGGCTTCCGGAAACTACCGTAAAAATTTGAGGGCGTTCCAACTGTCGGATAAAAAGTTATAGCCCTTTCGAACCGGTACTCTGGTCTCCAGCGACGAGACCTCCACCTCACCGAGTAGCGATTCCACATGTACTCCAAGAAAAACAGCTTCCGGAAACTCCTGTAAAAATTTGAGGGCGATCCAACGGTCAGATCAAAAGTTATGGCCCTTTCGAACCAGTACTGTGGTCTCGATCGACGACACCTCCGACTCACCGAGTAGCGATTCCACATCTTCTACAAGGAAAACGGCTTCCGAAAACTCCTGTAAAAATTTGAGGGCGTTCCAACGGTCGTATCAAAAGTTATGGCCCTTGCGAACCGGTACTCTGGTCTCGAGCGACGATACCTCCGACTCACCGAGTAGCGATTCCACAATTACTATAAGGAAAACGGCGTCCGGAAACTAGTGTAAAAATTTGAGGGCGATCCAACGGTCGGATCCAAAGTTATGGCCCTTTCGAACCGGTACTCTGGTCTCGAGAGACGACACCTCCGACTCCCCGAGTAGCGATTCCACATCTT
>Ga0325403_1005005_pt1 | contig 12427 bp, 12 predicted proteins | sample PopdelMetagenome_19_FD_205665 | JGI IMG/M metagenome (GOLD analysis project Ga0325403, IMG submission 205665) | Populus deltoides microbial communities from Bellville, Georgia, United States - Xylem-PdKOR-R4 | ecosystem: Host-associated > Plants > Phyllosphere > Stem > Wood/Secondary xylem...
GGAACTCTTATCTTATACAGTAATATGTCCTTACCTCAACTAGTTTGGATTACATGAGCTGGGATATGAAACTGATCAAACACCAGGCCATAAAACCCTTTTTCACTTTCAAATTCCTCCTAAACTTGTTCTCCATCGGGTAGGCCTAGATTTGGCCTAGTCTACCTTTACCTGGCTAGGACTGCGGTCAGGTTTGACATCACAAACTTTTGGTGTGATACACTAGTACTATTCTTTTCTTAGATAGTCATTTCATAGTTTTTGCTTTTCTGGGATGTCCTTCAAAGTGATTTCTGCATACTTGGTTTATGCTGTTTCCAACTATTGCTTCTACTGCTTCCTCATTATTGTCAGACTTGGTTGCTATCTTGTACGTATCTATCTGGCATTGTAGTTTTCAGGTTCTTTAAATGATGTGTAGAATTCTGCTTCATGTTTATCTTTTCAGCTGCTTGGTTGCTTCAGAATTCAGTTCGTGGATTCCATTTTTTGGTTCCCCTCCAGCTGTTTTGGGATCGTGCTGCGGAGAAAATTCTTTTTCTGCGGCTGTTGTTTTTGGGTTCTATAAATTATGATGCAGAAGTTGCTAAAGCAGATTGTGGTGAAGCATATGGCTAATTGTGGATTCTCTTATCTGTTTTATTGTCTTTGTTCGTTTGGATTGATCAAGACAGTATCTTTTCTAGGTTTACTTGATTTATTTTTGTTCTAAATTGTCTAGGCTACTTCATCACACAACTATTTTCAGCCTCCAAGCCAGCTTTTTAGCCTTTGGAGATTAATAATCATATGCTTCTTGCTTATGAAAAATGAATAAGCAAGGAAGACTTGAAGAATGCCATGTTGGACTTAGATTGGTTTATTCATCCATCATTCCATTGTTGTTGAATTTCTATTGGATCAAGAAGAACTTCTCGGAAAGAAATTAAAAAGAAGAAAGGAAAAAACTATTGAAGTCAACCGTAAGGGCTTGAAATTTAAAAAATTTCAGACACCAATGATTTTTCAACTTGATGCTTGTCAAGTCACCTGCTTCTTCTAAGCAATCAAGAACTGATCTCAAATACTCATCATCCATTTGTAGTTATCGACAACAAATGCTACAAACCCATTTGCTGCAGTCCCTAATAATGTGATTGTTGAAAAATTTTAAAGTCTTCCAACAATAACTAAAAAATTACAACAACATTGTGATAAGTTAGATAAAATAATTTATTATTTTTTAATATTTATCTCTTATTTTAAAGCATCATAAAAAATAATCATAATTACTACTACTCTACTAAAAGAATTGAAAAAGTTGATGTTACTTCACAGTTTTCATGAACAATGAAGCATTTTAGATTTTATTTTTCAATTTTTTTTTCTTTTTCTAAATCCTACTTAATCATTCAACATTTTATAAATTTTAAATTAGTTAGCATAGTTTGTTTTTTATAAGGTTATCGTAGTTTCAAATAAACTATCAAACGTTTGGTTGTGCTTAATTTTTACAAGTGTCTATTTTTATTATTATATCATTAAATAAAAAAATAGTTTAAACAAAAAGCTTTTAAACCTAGTGGAATCCATGATCTGGGTAACATATTTTGTGAATTAAGCCATGAAACATATAATTATCCAATATATCATTATCTTAATATTAAAAAAAATATCATCTTCAAAATTTTTAAAGTCAAACCATGTTTTTACCGGTCGTTTGTGTTGTCTTTTGTTATAGAATGTATAACATGTATATCTCTGAATAGGAAATTAATGTAGGATTATTCCAATGTTGTAATCCCCACGGTTATTGTCGTATTCTGCCCTACATATATAAATAGGAAAGGTTGGCTAAGGCTAACCCAAGTCATTCTGTTATTCTCAACTTGGTATCAGAGCCCTATATAAACTAAAACACCTCTTCTCCTCTCTGCAATGGATACTTCTTAGCCGGCAGCCATCTCTTCCTCAGCAGCAGCACCAGTTGTGCCTTCCTACACTCCTGCCGCAGGACCACTTTCTTCTTCAGCTTTAGTTATGCAGTGGCCACAACATATAGATGTTGGCCATGCTCTTCTCAACCCCAATAATGCTCCTCTGCTGTCGGCCTCTTCTGCTGAAGCTGCTGCAGCTTCTGCCATGGCAATTGTGTCTTTCTCCCACACTTATCAGGTCATCTCTTTGAAATTGACAAACACAAATTATTTTTATTGGCGAATGCAGATGAAACTGTATCTCTTAGGCCAAAGGGGTTTTCGGCTTTGTTGATGGTTCAAACTCCTGCCCCTCTCCACATATTCTTGCTGCCGATGGTGTCTCTCTTCAGGTATCTCAACTCTTTCCTCGTTGGAAACAACAGGACCAACTCATTCTAAGTGCCTTGCTCTCTTCGCTATCCATGGAAGTTCTTCATCTTGTTGTTGATTGTCCAACCTCATGTTTTGTCTGGCACACACTTGAGCAAGCTCTAGCTTCTACATCCAACTCCCATATTATGCAACTTCATGACTCCCTTCAAGACCTTCGACAAGGTGATGATTCGGTAACTCAATTTCTGCAAAAAGCTAAGACTTTATTTGATGAGCTAGCAGCTACCGGCCGACCTATTTCGCTAACCAATTTCAATCTATATGTGTTTCGTGGCCTTCACGAAGAATTTAAGGACTTAGTGATAAGTCTTGTTACAAGGGCAGATCCTTTACCATATGCAGATTTGCTTAGTCATCTGCTAACTCATAAATTTATTCATAATCCTCTCATTTGTCTATGGGATCTGCTGCCATTCATGCACCATTGCTGCCCACGCCAAACATCCCACCTTCAGCGCTCCTCTCTCACCGCCAGCCTTCTGCTCAATTTGGACGCAATAGGGGCCGTTCTTATGGCAGCTGGCGTCCTCAACAAAACCTTCACAGAGGGTCTCGAAATTCTGGCTCCAGGCCTGATTTTCATAGCTTCCATAGCACTCCCAGCAATGACAACAGACACAGCAGCTGGCAGGGAAATTGGCAGCGCAACAGGGGATCCAATTCCTGCTGCCAGTTATGTCAAAACTTCGGACACACTGCTCCTCAGTGCTCCCATCTTCAGCAACGTGGCTATGGACAGCAACATAGTGCCAATCTAGCACTACATAATTCTACAGGTACTGCTGACTGGTTTCCGGACACCGGTGCAAATCAACACGTCACACCTGACCTTGCAACCTTAACTGCTTCAGAACCATACAATGGTAATGATAATTTGCATGTTGGTGATGGTAAGGGACTTTCCATATCTCATATTGGCCATACAAAAATATATAACCCACATCGTTCGTTCACTTTATCTAATGTCCTACATGTTCTTGCAATCACGAAACCTCTGCTTTCTGTTCAGAAATTTTATCTCGATAATAATGTTTATTTTGAGTTTCACCCTTTTCTGTTTTATGTCAAGGATCTCAACACCAATGAAGTACTCCTCTCAGGACAGAGTAAAGATGGTCTCTATGCTTTGTCAAGGTTCAGGTCTTCTGTCCCGTCAATTCCTCAACCCTATTGGTTTCCCTGCATCTCTGCTTCTGCTGATTTGTGGCATCGTCGCCTAGGTCATTCTACCTCCCACATTTTTCAATTTTTAGTCTCGAAAAATAAGATTATTTATAACAACAAATATCTTAATTTTCAATGTCAAAGTTGTCCCTTAGGAAAATCATCGCGTTTGTCTTTAAGATCTACTGGTCACAAAACTTCTGCTCTGCTTGAATTAATTTTAGTGATGTGTGGGGTCTTGCTCCCCTTTTTTTCTTCGGATGGTTAACGTTATTTTGTTATATTTGTTGATGCGCACACAAAATATATATGGTATTATCCACTTGTTGCAAAATCTGATCTTTATTCTGTCTTCCATCAATTTCAAACTCTTGTTGAACGTCAGTTTTCTTCAAAAATAAAATCTGTTCAAATTGATTGGGGCGATGAATATCGCAAACTCTCCACTTTCTTTCAGACTATTGGTATTCATCACCATCTGATTTGTCCTCATACTCACGAACAAAATGGAACAGTAGAAAGACGTCATAGGCATATTGTGGAAACCGGCTTTACTCTTCTAGGTCAATGTAAAGCTCCATTTTGTTTTTGGAATTATGCGTTTGACACTTTAGTTTATCTCATTCATCGTATGCCTACACTTGTTCTTGATAATCGATCCCCTTTTGATTGTTTGTTTCAACGGTCTCCTGATTATCATTTTTTATGTACTTTTGGATGTCTATGTTTTTCTTTTTTGCGTCCTTATAATAATCATAAATTGGATTTTCGGTCTTCTCCTTGTGTGTTTTTTTGCTACAGTTCCTCTCACCTTAGTTATCGATGTTTTGACATTAAATCTCATCGTATGTATATCTCCCGTCATGTCCGTTTTCATGAACATATTTTTCCGTTTGATAAATCTGAACAGATTGCGTAGGTCTCCACTCAAACCCACACACCATCTCCTATTACCATCCTCTCAAATCTAACCCACTCCCCACTGTTCACCGCTCAAAACACACCCCATCCCGCCTCTGCCTCTGCCTCTGCCCTGCCCTCACTGCCGACCCAAACACCACAGCCTCCATCTATCCCTTGCCGCTCACCATATGCATCTTTATCTCACCATACTGTTGCAGGTACAGGTTGCAGCTTAGTGTTTCTTGCTCTCCAGCACGAGGTCCTTGATAGTAGTGGGACATCCTCTGGTTCATACTCTGCTTCTCCTTATTCTGCCAGTAACCTGGTTTCTGCAGACTCTACCTCTGCTGCCAGCTCTCCACTTGCGGCAGCTTCTTCCCCGGCTTCTTCCCCTGGTTTGAATCTGGTGGTTGATCTCTCAGCTTATCCACTGCATCAAGCCACCTCTGTGATGCCTCCTTCTCCTGCATCACCATTGTTGCTCAGCCGACACCCTATGGTCCTTAGATCACGACAGCCCAAAACCACAAATACGGTCTCCTCTGCTGCAGCTAATACAGCTGCCACCCGGGTATTGCTCTCTCCTTCCTCTGAACCTGTTGCCTTTTCTGATGCAGATAAATATGTTGCTTGGCATGATGCTATGTGTGATGAGATCAAAGCTTTACGATCCAATCACACCTGGTCCCTAGTGCCCTTTCATTCTTCGATGAATGTCGTGGGCAGCTGATGGGTATATCGCATCAAACATCGTGTTGATGGTAGCATTGACCGTTATAAAGCCCGTCTCGTTGCTAGAGGTTTTACTCAACAGGAAGGCATTGATTATTCTGAAACTTTCAGCCCAGTTATTAAACAGACCACTATCAGATTAGTCTTTTCAATTGCAGTTTCTCGTAATTAGAAGATTCATCAGCTTGATATTCATAATGCTTTTCTCAATGGTGTTCTTACTGAAGAGGTCTATATGAAACAACCTCCAGGTTTTGTTGACCCTACTCTTCCATCTCATGTGTGCAGATTGTACAAGTCACTATATGGTTTAAAACAGGCACCAAGGGCATGGCACACTCGTCTGAGTGGTTTTTTACTTTTTATTGGTTTCCTTGCCTCCAAGGTTGACACCTCCCTGTTTATCTTATCTGATGGCACTAATATCTTTTATCTCCTCGTCTATGTTGATGATATTCTGCTTACAGGCAGCAACTCTGCCATGCTTCATCACCTAGTCCAGTTACTAAGCTCTGAATTCAAGCTTCATGACTTAGGTGATGTTCACTACTTTCTCGGTATTGAAGTTCAGTCTACAGGTATGGGTCTGATGTTGCGCCAACACAAATACATTCTTGACATCCTCACTCGGGCTGGTATGACTTCTTACAAACCCGTTGATACTCCAGTTTCTCCTTCCAAACTTGTTATATAGCCGGATCATCCATTTTCTAATCCCACACGATTTCATCAAATTGTGGGTGCTCTTCAGTATCTTACATTCACTCATCCAGATATCTGCTTTGCTGTTAACAGAGTTTGTCAGTAGATGCATGCTCCTACAGATTCCCATTGGGTTGCTGTTAAACGCATACTTCGCTACCTCAAAGGAACGGCGTCCTATGGTTTTCATATCACTCGGGGTACCTCTTTTATTCTTCATGGTTTTACAGATGTTGATTGGGCTGGGAGTATTGATGATCGCAAGTCTACGGGTGGCTATCTTATTTTCTTTGGTCAGACACCGATTTCATGGAAATCCGGCAAGCAACATACAGTTGCCTGCTCCTCCACTGAGGCTGAGTATAAAGCCTTAGCAGATGGTACTGCTGAGGTCATCTGGCTTCAATATTTGTTAACAGATCTACAGGTTCCCTCTGTCTCTGCTCCTACTATTTGGTGTGATAATCTTGGTGCGACTTATTTCTCAACGAATCCTATCTTTCATGCTCATATTAAGCATGTTGAGGTAGATTATCATTTTGTCCGTGACCGGGTTGCGAAGAAGGAAATTCAGATTCGCTTTATCCCCTCTCAGGATCAACTTGCTGATGTCTTCACCAACCACTTTCCGCTGCGTCCTTTACTGCTTTCAAGTTCAAGCTTCGGGTCGATCCTCCACCATCAGCTTGAGGGGGCATATTATAGAATGTATAGCATGTATATCTCTGAATAGGAAATTAATATAGGATTATTCCAATGTTGTAATCCCTACGGTTACTGCCATATTATGTTATTCTCAACTTCTTTCAAGCCCCAAGTTAACTAGGTCACCTTGAATCAACTCTCACGCAGATGAATTTTAAACTCAAGTTAGACAAAAATTAAGTTGAAAGATCTCAAGGTTGACTCGCTAGATCGAATTTAGTAACAATACCAAATGATTTCATTTATTTTAAAATTCCATCTCCCATTTCATTTTCTTTTAATTGAATTTTTTTGGATTTTTTTTAATTATCAATTTTATCCTTTAACATTTAATTGATTTTGAATTGATAATTACAATTTGTTTTGATTTGTTTTTTATGAGGTTATTATAATCTTAAATAAACATCTTGATATTTGATTGATACTTAATTTTACGAGAGTTTATATATTTTTGTTATTGTAATAAATTTATAGATTATTTTGAATTATAACTTTGGAGGGTTAGCATTTACTCAAACAGATCGAGTTGGTGCTCCTAAGAATATATGTTTGCATAAGGAATTTCATAGTAATTTCTGCATGCCACTTTCCCTACATTAATTGAGCTATAAGACATGTTCCTTCTCTCACCTTTTGAAGGACAGAGACTAGTACTGGATAGATGGGAGATGATTTCCATTGTTTCTTTTTGCTTACTTTATCATAAATGTGCATACATTTTAGATGCCTTCTTTCTTGTTTCCACTGTTTCTCAATCATATATAATTTGGTTTAAAAAGAGACAGATTTTTTTTTTTGTAATATTCCTGAGTTTGACCATTATTTTAATTTATCTATTTTTATTAAGTTAATAGTTTCTTTTAAAAAAAATATTAGTCATACATTATTTTTTGCGTACTAAATCCATTTAAAAAAGGTAAACTGGTACATTAATTCAGATTTAATACTGTATTAATGTTTATACTTCATGATAATATTAAAAAAATTATTTAAATTAAAAACTTTATGAGTGAAAAATATTTTAAAAAGTAACCGCAATAATATTTACAAACAGACTAAATCTCCTGTGATAAAGAAGTAGTTGAAACTGCACTTCAGGTCATGGCCTAGCGGGGGAAGGGACTTGTTTCCTTTCTCTGCCCCTGAGTTCGATCCTCTCTGTGCATGTCTGTCATCCCGTGGTGTCTTACATGCTCACTAGGCTTGCAGAATGTTCAGTGAGTCTGATGATTAGTTGTAATGCGCGTAAGCTGGTCTGGACACCCGGATTATGAAAAAGAAAAAATAGCTGAAACTGTGTCAACTGTCAGGTTCTTGTTGTGTTGCTTGCTTTCTCAATATTACTCAAAAGTGCTCAACCAATACTCACAGGCAAGCATTTCCTTGTAATCTCATAACATATGAGGTCTAATCCGATAGATGCTATATGCATTATATCAATTGGACCGTCCATGATCCAACAAAGGAAGGAATGGCAGAAAGGATGGGCCAGGTGGTGTTAGGTAGGCGACAGGAATACTTGAAGTCTTTTCATAGGGAGCCAACATAGTGATTAGGAAATTATTTTAGAACTTTAAGATACCGTGTTCGTTTGTTTTTTAGTTTCAACCTAACTTAATTTTATTCAAAAAGCAAGTTAGTTGAAATTAAAAAATAAATGGGTCCTACCTCCTAAAGAGATTGTTCGGCTTTTAATTAGATTATTTAGCTAGTCAAAATAATTTTTATTTTTTATAGTAAATTTTATGTATAATTGTATTTAAAATTTTGGTTTTGTAAGGATTAAAATATCTTATTTTTTATTTTATAATGTAAAGCACAAACTTAGTATGGCTAGATATTGGTTGACTTGGGTTTTGAGGCTCTATCTATTTAATCTATTTTAACAAATGAAGTCAAAACAATAATGTGAGATTGTGATGGAAGCAAAGCAACGGGTCCAGAAGGTTTTGATCTTTCATCTATAAGAAAGTAGGTTTTCTACCATTTCAAACACAGTTTGGTGATTTTTTGGCAATACAGTATACTTAAGAATTGGTTTTTTTAGAGAAATATCGTAATTCAAGTACAACCATGTTTTTTAATATTGGTTCAGTACCAAACTGTTATTCAGAATAATTGTTATTTAGTGAGAAGCCAAAATGCATATCTCATATATTTTTGGGTTTTATATAATCGTTGTTGACTATTAGGTCTTGGATCTTATCTTTTGACCAACGGATTTTCATGAGAAATTTAAGGATGAAATTAAAAAAGAAAATTAAATGATGAAACTGAAAAAAAAAAAATCTTTCGATTCAACTCCATGTTTAGCTTAGGTTTAAATTAAACCGAGTGAGAGTTGTCTCGACATGATCTAGTCAGTATGACTTGTCTAGAGATAACTTTGATGACTTTTAAGCTGTGTTTGTTTCCCAGAAAATGATTTCCGAAAAATCACTTTCTAAACTTTTCTATATTTGTTTGCCATTACAAAAAGTTTATAGGAGGATGAGAGGGAAAGAAAAAAATGAAATTGAAATATAAAAAGAAGAAACTGAATTGATTAGGAATAGCCTTATTTCATCAAATTAGATTATAGAAATATTCTAATCGAAAAAACAAAAGTTTAAATATTTAAAAATAAAACCCATTAATCTTTATAAGAAAAAAGAGAGAAAGAAGAAGAAGAAGAAGAAGAAGAAGAAGAGCAGCTCTAGGTATAAATAGGCTAAGACTTTTGCACATTGTTTTGTATTGTAGTTAAGTATCTGTCCATCGCACATGGTGGGTCTCATTAAGGTTTCTTTCCATTAACGACACAAAATCTAAAATATTCGTCTCGATTAGATTGTTAGATTTAAATAAAATAATAAAAAATCACACCAAACTCAAATCTATCGATTTAACCATTATGGGCATTCTACTCGTTCCTCCACGGTGGTAAAAACCCTTTTTTTATATAAATATTCAATGCTAAAAGATCTAGCTTCAACTTTTTGCCCTTTTCTTGATTTGATCTTTTGGCAACTCCCCTCGACTCCAAATGGTGAAAAAGAGGTTCCTTTTCACGGAGACGTATTTGGCTAAGGAGACAAAACCCTTTTCATCGAGCAAATAGAATAAAGTCACTTCTTGTTGCTACATTTAAATCATGGACCCAATACCAACTTCTTAAGAAAACATGCATGTAATATAAAGGAAATAAACGAATGGCAACACTCGGAAATCAAGAGTTAATTAATATTTTAAGATTTTAATTAGTAAGGCACTGAATTTTTATAATTTTTGGAACCACCAAATCATCTCAAATCAATGATTATGATCAAGAAAATCCTGATCTTACAAACATTACATTAAGACATCAAAAACCTTTCCCGACACAAATTAAAATTTCGATGACCCAATTCTCCTTCCTTTTTATCCTCTCTTTCAGCTTTGTTAGGATACTGATTTCACAAAAATAAATAAATAAAAAGGCAGAAAATTATGTGAAATTGGATGTTTTATTCAATGGCGAGGGTTTAAATATTGTTGCAGCATTCGAATACAATGCTAATATCCTAGATGACAGAAACATTGTCAACAACCAGTCTTCTCTGGAAAAACATGAAAAAAGAAGAAGCAAAAGACCATTCCAATGGTGGGTGTCTTTTCTTTTATTGGTAGAAATGGTAGATATCTTTTAAATCAAAATATATACGAAGGCCCTGCTGGTAGTCCTGCCCTAAGCCAACCACCAGTCTTAATCATAATATTTTACGGCCACACGTACTGCAACCATCGGCTTCATCATTTGAGACCTCAGCTAATTCACTGATATCGTATGGAAGTGCATCGACAGGAAATTGACGTTTATATGCCCTTTTTGCAAAAATCCTAGCTCTAGCTTCAGTATAGTGGGCTCCGTCCCAGTACACATGGTCATCCCTGTTGAGGCATGGATAAGTAAGAGGTGCACACGGTATTCTTCCAGTAGGAACTTCACAACAGCCCTTATCGATGATTTTGAAACCTGCAAAGTAAAATTAGTAGGCTATGGCGACGCCTGTCTTGATGATCAACCATTAACCCCCCCAGAAGAATAAAAATATTACCTAAATCTGTATAATTTTCAGAATCAATTTCGTAAGAGTTTATGTAAGTAAATTTAGCTACGGGAAGGTTGGCATTAAGCTTTGCGATCACTTTTTGAAGCTTGTTGTTGAAAAGTTGAACTGCATGGTTGAGCTTTTCTACACATGAAGATTCATCTGCGCCAAATAGTTGGATGTATGATGGCATACAACCTATCCGAATAAGTCCAAAGACGGCTATCTTTCTTGCTCCTTCCTTGTACAATCTCTGACATTGTCAAGAAGAAGAATGGAAGAGGCACTATTACTAAGTTAGTTTATAGCCACTATCATTAAAAAAAAAAAAAAAGGTTTTAAAGTCACAATTAAATCACGTTTTAAATCTCATATAATAACTCAGGATTATCACTACTTTTATCTGGTTTTGTGTGTATAAATGTATATATGGTACTAACAAATTAGCTTTTTGGAGGAATGGTTTTTCAAGGAACTAACCTCTAGTTGAATTTCATAAGTTAGAACAAGAAGCTGTGCAAATTGTTCAGGAGTGTAGATCTTGCTACTATTGTAGCCTTCGGCAAAATAGTTGTTGAGATAGTCATTGTAACCGATTTGAACAGCGTATATGCAGTGGCCAAGGTACTTCCTTGCAACATCCGCACCCCCCAGTTCTTTGGCAATCCGTGATACTATAATCTTGTGGTAATATAACTGAAGATCCATGGTGTATCGTTGTCCCTTTCCATACAAAAGAATCATATTGTTAGAGCTGCAAATTAAGACATAAATATTCTTACTGAATTTAGTTAAGTAGCATATATTTATTATCTTTATTAAAAGAAGTTGATTCGCTTTATTATATTGGGAAATGCGGTGCGTATGTTCTTACAAAAATATATTTTGATAGAAAAAAAATTCACGATGACGAACCTAAGAAAAACTGGATGTATCGTTGCCCCTTTCCATTAATTTAGTGTTTGTTTAACTCAAATAAACTTTGAAAAACAGGATGGCGCCCATCAAGAAGATGACGAACCTAAGAAAAATCTGAACCAGCAGATACTTCTTCGTAAATTTTAGAAAATGTTGGATTTTATTTCATGTCCTAAAAGAAATATTCTGAAAGATTCTAATATATTCGTAATTTAAAGGCATATGAGTGTTGGCAATCACCAGAAGAGATCCTGTCGTGTCAAGAATGCCACCTCCAGAAGATGCATAATTTACACCATTCATAAAATCCCTGCAGTCCCCCGTCCCAAAGGGTGGAATGTAATTTTCGAAACCTAATTGTTCAGCTGAAACAAGAGCTCGTCTAATTTATACAGGGTCTTTATTTCTTAAGATTAAATGATGAAAAAATGAGCAGCAAATGGTAAAGAGAAACCAAACGAAGATTTTATGTTTAATTATAAGAGAAGAGAGAGGAAGCTGCAGACCAATGACATCGGCTAAGTTGAGTCCATTGCTGCACCTTCCTGTAGACCCATAAGGAAAGTCTACGCCGTAAGGTAGATAAGAGGCTTTCACATCTGTTACAAGAACCATATTGTTCCCGTTATCGAACAACGAGTCTCCAAACATGAAGAGACAAGGCACTTGTGGTGATGATCCACAAGCTCGGTGTTCCCAGTTTGATAGCGCCAACAAAATAGACAACAATATTATCCTCCATGTCTTAAGCCCACCTGCCATTGACAAGCACTGTGTAAATGAGATGAGGAGGAAGAAGAAGTGAGTAGATGGCACTGTGCTCCGACAGGCTACTTCCTATAAATAGATGTTGCCTCTTTTCAAAAGAAAAAAAAAAAAAAA
>Ga0325403_1005007_pt1 | contig 12426 bp, 12 predicted proteins | sample PopdelMetagenome_19_FD_205665 | JGI IMG/M metagenome (GOLD analysis project Ga0325403, IMG submission 205665) | Populus deltoides microbial communities from Bellville, Georgia, United States - Xylem-PdKOR-R4 | ecosystem: Host-associated > Plants > Phyllosphere > Stem > Wood/Secondary xylem...
GCATTTTTTATTTATTTAACTGAATACATCCAGAAGACAATGTGAAACAAAAAACTATCAACAGCAATGTACCGGATAATTTACCTTAGTTATCAACGGATCCTTTAAGTCAGCAACAACAGAGAAGTCCACCTGATCAGCATCTCTACACGAATTATGAGAGAGCAATAAATCAGGGAAATAAATAAATAAATATATATAATCATAATTAGCTCAGTTTATGACAGACTAGTAAGAAGAAAGATTTATCACGTTGGTCTAGGAAGCTCATCTTCTGTCAATAATCCATCTTTCACAAGCTCTTCAAGTGAAATCAAAAGCGTGTTACCACAATTTGCATCCTGAAAAACCAATTTTGTTATAGAGATTCATTCACTTAATTAAGCATAATAATCCATTTAGTTTTTCCATTCCACTAAATAAAAATCATAAATAAAATGTCGTATAAAAATTCGTTAAGCTCAATGCATCCAATCAAGTTTAAAAATGATCACGGACTGGTCAATTTCTATTGAATTGAACAGATAACTAATTAAAAATAAATAACAAAGAAAAACTATAACCTGGCCGGAGTAAGGCGATCCTTCTTCATTCGCCTTCCTTCCCGGTGGAACAAGAGGTAAAACCTGTATATTTATTCACACTTTTTTTTTAAGCAAGCAAATAATAATAATAAAATATTATTTTTATTTAACTCGATGAAGGAAAGACCTGCCAAACAGAGCAACCAGCATCATGAAGCCAATCGATAAACCGAAAAGCCTCGTCACCAAGGTCTCCAATACCGTAGGGTCCTCTAAACGAGGTCGGGTGAAGCAAAATGCCAGCTCTCCTGCGATCACCAGGATCACGTTTAGGAAACCACTCGCCGTAATCTACAGGCAAGTCCTCGCCAACTGCGACTGAAAAGTGAGAAGGAGTGGCGGATCGGGCGACGGCTTTGGAAGTGAGATTGAAAGATAGAGGGCTGGATTGGGAGGTGAAGAGAGGGAAAGGAATTGAAGAAGAGTGAGTGAGTTTTGGAGAGAAAAGAAGTGAGAGTGAGTTGAGGACTGCCATTGTTGAAGATATTGGTTTGTACTGTAGTTGAGAGAGGATGATATAACGGTGTGTAGAGTTACTGTAAATGAGAGACAGCAGAAGGCAACTTGTCTATCACTGTTTGTTTCCCGTGATGCATTCATAAAAAAAAAAACAAAATTGAGGTTTTTTAATAAAAAAAAAAGATAAATCTCTTTTTAATTATATCACACTGTAAAAACTTTTTTCTTTTCCTATATTTTTTAATGTATCTATAAACAAATGTTTTTTAATAAAAAAAGTAGGTTTTAAATTTTTTTTATATTATTTTGTTTGAGAAAATATTAAATTAATATTGTTTAAGATATTTATTTATGATTTTAATATATTAATATTAAAAATATAAAAATATATTTCAAAATATTTTTAAAAAGAATTACACTCTATGCTACCAAATATGTACTTATTTCACTTTGATTAGAGAAAAAGACAAACAGAAACCGTAAACTTCGCCGCCAATTCTTTTGTCGGCAGAGTCCAAATGAAACGACAAATAGAGTTATACATGTACATAAATCAGCATCCAAAAATCATGATCATAAGTGATATGTTTGTTTTTTAAAATTTATTTTTTAAAAAAATTTTTTTAAAATTTTTTTTTTATTATTAGAAAAGTTGATTAATAAAAAATACTTTTCAGCTAAAGAAAAATTTTGTTTAGTTTCCAAGAAAGTGTTTTTCCTGAAAAATTTAGGCGGAAAATACTTTCCGGAAGTTGCGAAAAATTTAAAAATGTCATATTATTTGCTGATTATATCAAATTTGATTCTTAAACTTTTGATTGCTATATATATTTTGTGTTGGATATTTATTTTTCAATTTTATCTCTTAAAATTTAATTTTGATATTAACTTTGGTCCTCATTTTTATAACTGTTATTTGTTTTTTCCTTATCATTTTTTTATTGAAATTTTTTACGTATAAAATTTGATCCTCGTTCTTTTGATTGTTACTTATTTTATTTAAAATAATTTATAAAATATTAATTATTATTATTTTAATTTCTTCATCTTTTATTTTTTTTTATTTTTTAGATTTGACCTCTATTATTTTAATTATTATTTATTTTATTTGAGATAATTTATGAAATTATATTTTTTTTTCAATTTCATTCTCATTCAACTTTTTAATTTGTAAGATTTGTTCCTCATTATTTTAATAAATTTGAGAAAAATAAAACATTAATAAGTTATTTTTCAACTCATTTTCTATTACACTACCAAACATCATAAAATAATTCACTTTTTTTGGAATTTACTTTTAAAAAAGAAACTACTTTCCAACAAACAAACGAGGCTCAGGTCTGACTTTCCTTAATCTTTGAAGAAAGAACAGCTTCAGTAAAATTTCTTTGTAGATCATTTGATGTTTGCTACTTTTACCAAAAAAAATATATATTTTTGAGATGGTTACTTTTCACTAGCTTTTTTTTCTTCTTCCATACAACATGATCATGAGAGCATCTCCACTTAGTGAGTCCTTATATTGAGCTAAAACCTGATATAAATGTTTATTTTTTAGGACTAGACCTACAATTCCCATTAGAAAACATATAATTTATTGTTTATAATTGTGTCTTTAAATTAAAATAATTTTGTTAAACATATTCAATTAATTTATTAGCTTTAAATTTTAGGTGATGTGGGAGTAGGAACTATGAATATAATCCAACACATATTTTTTGTTTTATCATAATAGGCTGGATTGATAACATTATTGTCATTTATGTCCATAAGTAGTTCATAATTAAAATTAAGAAATATATATATATATATATATATATATATATATAGTTGATTGCATTATTAATGAAAGTTATGTAAATAAGAAGATTTTTTAGTTGCTTCTCCTATATGCACGCTAAATAAGAACTTATAAACAACAATAATCTCACTCATCTTTTTTTGAGGTTGTCGAGTTGTGTTGCTCAAATTATATGATATGATAGTTTGATTGATAGGCAAGATGATTATAATTAGAAGACACATCATCTTTATTATATAATGTAGTGAGATATATAGAGAGATGAGATATTTTAACGGATATGCAACCAATTATTTCAAAGGATCAATATATGAAGTGATATAGGGGAATAATCACAGTTATTAAACCTGGCCCGGTGGATCGACTCAGGACCCGGTTGATCTAGTGGTTAGACCGATCTGAGTTTGTTAAAAGACCGGTCAGTGCAACAACCCGACAAAACCTGATTGACATGGGCGACCCAAGTGAACCCAGACGAGACCCTTTTTTTCTTTTCAAATGTGGTTTTTCTCTTATACTCTTTTTTTTTCATATTTTTTTAGTTGGTTATTAACACTCTTTTAAGTTCACTATATAAGTATTAAAAAATATTTTATTTTTGCAATACGGGATTGGAAATCTTTAGTATATATATTCTATGTTCCCAAGAAAAAAGTTATTTTTTCAATATGGGATTTGAAGCCCTTTTATATATATACTCTATATTCACAAGAAAAAAATTATGTTTTTTCAATGTGAGATTTGAAACCTTTTAATATATATACTCTATGTTCCTAAGAAAAAAATTATTTTTTCAATGTGAGATTTAAAGCCCTTTCGTATACATACTCTATGTTCACAAGAAAAAAGTTAAGTTTTTTCAATGTGAGATAAAAAAAACTTTTTGGTTTAAATGCTTCAACTTACAAGGATAACAAAATATCTTTTCAATGTGGGATTTGAAACCCTTTAATACACATACTCTATGTTCACAAGAAAGAAGTTATTATTTCAATGCGGAATTTAAAACTCTTTCGTATATATACTCTATGTTCACAAGAAAAAAGTTATGTTTTTTTAATGTGGTATTTGAAACCCTTTAGTTTATACACTTTATGTTTCCAAGAAAAAAGTTATTTTTTAAATGTGGGATTTGAAGTCCTTTCGTATATATACTCTATGTTCACAAGAAAAAAGTTATGTTTTTTTAATGTGGTATTTGAAACCCTTTAGTTTATACACTTTATGTTTCCAAGAAAAAAGTTATTTTTTAAATGTGGGATTTGAAACCCTTTCGTATATATACTCTATGTTCACAAGAAAAAAGTTATGTTTTTTCAATGTGGGATAAAAAATCTTTTGGTTTAAATACTTCAACTTAAAAGGATAACATAATATCTTTTCAAAGTGAGATTTTAAACCCTTTAATATATATACTCTAGGTTCACAAGAAATAAATTATTTTTTCAATATGAGATTTAAAGCCCTTTAGTATATATACTCTATGTTCACAAGAAAAAAAATTGTGTTTTTTTTTAATATGGGATAAAAAACTTTTTAAAATATTCTTTTAAACTTCATTATTTACAACATGTATAATTTATATTCACATGGATTTTTTCTTAATTTTTTCATTAAAATTTTAATTTTTTTAAATTTTTCTGGGTTGATCCGTGAAACCCGGGACCTGACCCTTTGGCCTGATCAACTCCCAGGTCGGGTTTGATAATTATGGGTATAACACGTTCTCTCATCACACCAAACACATCACAAGTTCCTCCATGCAAGAACATGGAGTATGAACCACATACATAATGGATTCAAATCGTTATAAGTATTTAATATCTTGTAGTTAATATGTGACATTAAATGTGTTTTATTTATGAATTTGTATTTATTGAATATTAGTTTGACAATTTATCATGGGATGGTCAAAAGGCTATTATTGATCTTCATGATTTTAAAGATGATGAATTTGTTTATTATTATCATTATTATTATATTATTAATGTGGGATATCCGGGTTAGATTACGCGCACCGCGATTAATTTTACATGTTCTAAAATTAACAGCCATATAAATTTTCAATGACCTTAAAAAATTTACTAGATCAAGTAGTGGCACTACACTTAAGATGGTTGGATAGATATCACATGTAGAAGATGTTGTCATTGTTATTTATAAATTCATTAGGTAAATGAACGCGGCGCTTTGTGAATTTAGGGTTTGGAAGTAATGAGATTCACGTCTTTTAGTTAGAGATGCAAATCCCATTCGTGTTTTTAAAGTCAAAGACATAAAACTCAGTCTTGTCTCCGACAAAACTGTATTATTTCCCTAAAATTTTATTCCCTGTACTATTTTGCCAAAACATTTGGTCAACTATGTTAGAAAGAAAAAAAGAGTTTAACCACGCTGACAAGATCCACTTCCACATGTATGGAGCCAGTTTATCCGCCGCAGCAACACAATGTGTGGCATTGTTGTTTTCTCAAGGAAAGGTTCTTGTCCTTCATCTGGATGTCCAGTGACAATGGTGAGGGCAAGTCCTCGAGCAAGAGAAGACTTCAAACTCTTTACCTCCATTTTCAGTGAAAATCCTGTAGGCATGTTTTCCTTTATTTTTTTGGTTTTTTTTTTAATTAACGTGGGGTGTCCGGGCTAGCTTGCGTGCACCTCGATTAATCCTCATGAACCTTGAAATTAGCGATCAGGTAACCTCCAGTGTCCATTAATATTGACAACCACAATACTCGAACCTGGGACCATAGAAAAAACAAACCCCTTGATCCTAAATTTTTATCATTAAACCACCTACTAAATGATTTTATATTTTGATTTTGCAATGACACGATGTTAGGATATTGATGCAAAATATGTTGGTAAGTTTATATTAACAAATCTAAGGAGTTTTTTTCCTTTTCTTTTCTCAAATTAAGATATTTTTAATTCTTTATTCATAAATTTTTTATTTAATTAAACAATATATGAAAGTACACTCATCTTCTTCAAATTAAAAATTTTTATAATAACTATTATTATCTTATTAATTATTTCCTCAGCCAACTTAAAAAAAAAACTAACAAGCACAAAAGGAAAATAAAAAATATTTTTTATTTTATTTTCTAAATGTCTTGATAACTTAAGAAAAGAGAAGCAAATGGGACTCCAAAAAAGTACACGAGTTTGGCACCATGTGCACTACGAAGGGTGTTTCAGTGTGGTAGCGGTGCTTTTCAAATAATGTTTTATGCTAAAATACATGTTAATGATATTTTTTTATTTTTAAAAAAATTATTTTTAATATTAGTACATCAAAACAATCCAAAACATACAAACCATGTTAAATTTTAGTAAAAAAAAAATTTAAAATTTTTTAAAAATACAGTTTGCATCGCGTTTCCAAACATGTTCAAATGGAAGCTTCGAATGTCACTTTTCCATTACACTGTAAAAGTGTAGTGTGGCTCAGTCGTGATCAAGTGCTACTTTTATATAGATTTATATAAGATAGTCTGTTTATTTTTAAGTTTTAATTTTTTTTAAAAAAATAATTTTTTATTTTTTTTTTTAGTTTCAATTGTTTAGATAGGTTAATGTTAAAAATAATTTTTTAAAAATAAAAAAAATATTATTTTAATATATTTCTAAACAAAAATCAATTTAAAAAGCAATTAGTAGATGTTAGTAGTAATTAGAGTTGTTTGTATAATTAAATAATACTTTTAGATAAACTTTTATCATGGCTGCTACTTAAATACATTCTGTAATACTTGTAATTAATTCAATATGCGTGATATTTTTTTTAATTTATTAATGTGAATTTTCGAGTTAGCTTGCGTGCATCTCGACTAATCTCACGAGCCCTGAAGTTAATGATCATATAAACCTTCAGTGATCATCATATTAGCAACCACATGGCTCGAATCCGAGATAACAAGAAGAGCTAACCCTTTAATTTCAAGCTCTTACTATTTAACCACCTAGCACGATGTTGCTACTAATAGAAGAAACCAAAACTAACGCAGTATTTTCTACCTCTTCTTATTTATTTATTTATTTATTATTTTTCTCTCATTCCTTATTTATCAAGGTTTTAATTAAAATTATATTATTCTAAAAAAAACTTCACAATTATTTGCCACTAGCAACGACGTGTTCTACACACTTCACGAGGAGCTTAGCAGATGCAGGGAACATTATCAAAATACAAGAAAACGTGAGATCAGTTCTCTGCCCATGGCAAGGAACCTCGAGATCAGTTTCCTTCCCGTCGCTCCACGCCACACAAATCAATAATCAAATGAAAGATATTATTATTTATTTGAATGGTTTGTCAAGAAATGCCATATTTTTCTGGGAATTTGACTTTCCCGGCGGATATCATCATATCCATTATTTGTGACCGGAACCCGTTTATACCATCATCCAAGAACATGGCAGGCAGACCCATAAGAATAACATGATTTTTCTGACAGTTGCTGCTACAATGGGCAAGAAGGGCTCCGTTTATGTTCGTTGATGCAGTGCTCAGACGCTTGCTCCATGTTGATTTTATACAAGACTTGGCCCATATTTACGTGGAGGTATACACTAAGGACTCGCATGGGAATGCGATTGCGTTCCAAAAAATTTTGAATTTTTTTTTATTAAAATTTAATATGATTTATATGTTTTGGATCGTTTTGATGTGCTGATGTCAAAAATAATTTTTAAAAAATAAAAAAATATCATTGGCATGTATTTTGACACGAAAAGTTATTTAAAAAGCACCCGCAACCACACTGCCAAACACGCTCTAAAAGTTACTATAGGTTTCGCACTGATCATGGATAACCCCACAACTAACAGATTAAAAACACTAAAAATAAACAGTATCTTAGTATAGAATGATGTGCTGATTTTACATTAGAAAATTTTGAATTATTAAAAAAAACAAAAATAAAATAGCAAGGATCAAATTTGAAATTTGATAAAAAAAAAAAAGCTTTTTTCCATGTTTACTGTTGCAAGAGGTACGCTTTAATCCTGCAATTTTTTTTTTTTTAAGTTCGATCCCTTATGTTTTTGGGATATCTGTTTTTAGGTCCCAAAGTCATCAAAAAATTTGAAGGAGAGAAACCTTTTGAACGGTCGGATTTCGGTTACCATTAACCCAGGCGCACCTAGTCCTTCAATTTTTTTTCTCATTGTATTTTCTTTTTTCTCATTTTTTTAAATTTAAATAATGTTTAAATAATTATTCAATTATGCCATTATTTTTAAATAATATTAATGTCTTTTATAATAATATTAACAATTGATTTTTGAGTATGTATATACTTAGATAGGTAGCTTGCGCTACGCAGCAGGCTGACCAAAATTCTTTTTCAACATAAACAAAGATGCTAAGGCAATGTAAACGTTTTTAAAAAGCAAAAAAATAAATCTAAGACTTTGTTTATTGACTTGGTTGATTTTAATAAGCTCGACTAATATAATAATATAATTAGAAAAGAAGATATTGACAACAAATAAAGAAAAAAAATCAACAACGATTCAATGTAAAAGATGAACATTTGCCAATATTTTATAAATTTATCTTTACAATATTCTTAAAAAGTCTTCATGATCTTATTTGTTAACAAAGTAAAAATTAAATGCGAACGAGATAATCTGAAAAAAAATTGAATCTCAATTCACAATAAATAAAATACCAAAGGATGAAATTAAAAAGAAAAAAAAATTAAAAGAAAAAAATTAACCTAAATCTATCTGAGTTAGCACGCCAAGTTCATAACCTAGTTGTGATACTGAGATAAACCCGTGAAAAGAAAATTGAATAAAAATACAAAGTTCAATTCTAAAACCAATCTAATATTAAAGGGTAAAAATTAAAAAAAAGAAAAGAAAAAAAGACCAGAGTCAACCACTACAAACCCATCGAATCCATGACCTAAGATATGAGATCGAGATAACTCCATAGAAAGAAAAGTTAAGAAAATAATGAATGTCAATTTCCAACCAACCTAATGTTGAATGATAAAATAACAAAACAAAAAAAAAACCTAAAAAAACTCGAAGCCAACCCGATATAATCTCTCAAACCTATGACATGGGGATATTGAAGTCAATTCTGAAAAAAAATATTGAAGTCAAGTTCTAAACCAACCAAAATAATAAGGGATAAAATTGAAATAACAAATTCAACAATTAAAAAAGATCCAAAACCAAAAAACAGAATAAAAAAGAATGAGGATCAAATTTGACATAAAAATAAAACAAAATAAAATGTTAATGGATGAAATTAAAAAACAATTTCAATCAAGATAAGGATAAGAAAATAACAAATCAAAATAAAAAAAATAACGATCAAACTTGATATAAAATTAAATGTTGACAGATGAAATTGAAAACAAAAATAAATTCAAAACCAAATACATTGTAATAAAAAGAATTAGAACTAAATTAAATTCAATCAACCAATGACTAGACTTCTTTAAATTTATGCAAGCCTAATGTCTTCAATCAACCAATATATGTTTTCGTAAACTTTATGAAGAATAATTAATGAGAAATTTGAATGATGAATTTATATGGCGAATACAACCAAATCTGTTAGAAAACATAGTAAAACGTTGATAAAAATTGATAAGGGCAAGTTAAATATAACAGTGAATTTTTATTTTAAGATCATTAATGGTAATACAAATCAATGAGAGAATTGATTTGTAAGGGATACTTTGACAGCGGTGTCATTAACCCGAGCTAGAAAAAGAGATTTTAAACACAATAGGTAGGTGTTTCGCACTTATAATTTTGTTACATTAAGTTAATATTAATATTGTTAATGTAGAAATTAAATTATTTCTTATATTACCATGAAAATAAGCAAATAAGTGAATTATGAAAGAAAAGAGAGTAAACAACTAAATTTCTTATATTGTTAATATCATATTTTCATTTAGAACTTAATTAGATATTCCACGAAAGGAGGTTAATGATAACTATATTGACATATCTAAACAATGGGCTTAAATACTTGGAAAAAGATTGATTAGTTATTAGGACTAGAATAAATAATGATATCAATAGTTCATGGTGATACCCAGAAGAATTACTAGTTCTGATTAGTAAATAGATACCGACAATTTGCAGCCGATCGTAAAGGTACGGTCTACCCTATCGCGAGCGCTAGAGAACCAAGAAAAAATTGCAGCACAAGTAACAGCACCCAGACATACTCCTACTGCTTCAGCAATTCCTTGTAAATCCATCTTTCTAAACACAGAATTCCCAGTAACCAAGTCTGTTGTCACTGTTGCTGCAACACAATCTGCAGAAAACATTCCATGAACAAAGCAATTCTTAACGACGAGGCTTACAGATATGCATCTATGGCTCTTGACACCTAATGAATCTTTTTCTTCTTCTTTTTCTATCAGCAAGGATAAAAGAAAAAATAATAATTAAAGAATGCATGAGCAGGGGAAACAGACTCATGCAATTAAGATCCTCCAAGAGGATTTGATGGCAACTGTTGCACCCGACATCGCGGCAGCTTTAAAAATTATTAAATCTTTGGAAAGAATGGATTGCTGGCATCCTGTTCTTTAATGGGGATATTCTTTGTTTAAGGAGTCGCCACCTAGTATTGCAGTTACTAGGAACTTTAACTGGTCAACAGAGATTCTATGGTCTGAGACTGGTTACGCAAAAGGGAAGATATTATCACCCCTTAAACGTCCTGCCTGAGGCAGGCTGCATTGCTGGTTTTGTCATAAATTGCTAATATTTTGTTGGTTTATGCTATGATGGTTTGCGTGTAATATTCCTGACTCTGGCGCTAATGAATATTTAACTACAGATATTTCCAACTCTGGCGTTGATAAATAGTACGTAGCTATGAAATAAATTTAAATCCGTATTTTTTTTATTCCTGACTCTGGCGTCAGTGAATAAACAAATCAAATAAATTTATTTTTTACGCATACACATTTTTTATGTAACTAAATAAAAGTAAAATACAATAAAATAAAATAAATTTACATCAGTATCTTTATTCCTGACTCTGGCATCAGTAAATAAACCAATAAATTTACTTTATTTTATTTTATTTTTGCATGCATATTTTTTTTGTAATTTAAACAATGAAATAAATTTGAATCAATATTTTTATTCTGACTCTGACGTCAATGAATAAAAACAATAAATTCATATTTAAATTTTTATTTATACATACACACATCTTTGTTTTTTTATTTTTTTACTTTTTTATTTTTCTATTTTTTTATTATTATTTTTTTTGGCCCAACCCATATGGGCTAGGCTAAGCCCAGCAAGCTCGGCTTGGTCACTGGCCCAATCCAGTGACCGGCTGGGCAGAAGGCTGATGCACGCGTGAAGCAATTTCACGCGTGCATGAACAGTGCGAAGGTAATTAAATTACCTTCGCACTGTTCAAATACTTATTGAACAATTGAACACAAATAATGAAGGGGAATTGGGCGCACCTGCTTCTGGAGATGATGATGAAGGCTGCGATGCTGGTGACTGCTACTCTCGTTCGACTGCTCTCCCTTCTCTCCCCGTTATGCCCCCCTGTCCTCTCCTCCTTTGATTTCTCAGTTTCTGAGATGAACGAGCTGAGAAAGTATTGGGTATGCCGATTCTCTCTTCTTTTTGTTTTTTACAGAATGGTTTTCTCTCCTCTCCTTCTCTGTGTATTATTTCTTTCTTTGCTCTTGTTTTGGTTCCAGTCCTGCCTTTGTTATTGCTCTGTTTTTCTGGGTTGATTTTTCGGCTCTGTTTTGTATTTTTTTGGGTTCCATTTCCTCTACTTCTCCTCCGATTTTCGACCCCTTTTATAGAGATCCAGCTGCTTGCCTCTAACCAGTCCTGTCTTTACAAGACTGTTATCTTCCCCGACAAGATCGTGGGCGAGAGACGTGGTCCACGATCAGATTTGTTGCAGATTATCAACTCCCCTGCTGAATCGGGAGCTCCCCTGTTGAAGCGGGATGAAGAAGACGCACGGCTGTTAGCAACGGTGCCGTTTCGGCAGAAAATGGGAATTTTCAATTTGACTCCTGCCTCTAGAAATTTAACAATTTGATCCCAACAATCTTTTAATTTTACCCTTGGATTAATTTCAATTAAGTCCTTGAATTTATTTAATTAATTAAATCAAGGTTTAATTAAGTCCTCAAACTTATTAGTTTTTCAATTAAACTCTTGAAAAATAATCTAAATTTTAATTGAATCAATTCTCCAATTAAGCCATTAATTTAATTAATTAAACTAGTCAAGAGTTTAATTAAACCTTTAAACTTCTAATCCTATTGCCCTTAACCCAAATTTTAATTTATTTTTCAATTATTTTATATTTACTTGTTTTTCTTTAAATTTTTTAAAAAATAAAATAATTAAAATAAAAAGATTAAAAATTAAGTTATGACAGCAACCTGCAACCAAGAGGATGCGGTAAGAGTGTAATGATACCTAAAGAATCTAAAAGAAAACAAAAGGAATATCAATTGTTTTCAGATTACTTGCTTATGCCATTGTGTCCTTATGGCACTAAGATGACAAGGATCAAACGGAGAGACAGATTGAATTTCTGTC
>Ga0325403_1005009_pt1 | contig 12425 bp, 6 predicted proteins | sample PopdelMetagenome_19_FD_205665 | JGI IMG/M metagenome (GOLD analysis project Ga0325403, IMG submission 205665) | Populus deltoides microbial communities from Bellville, Georgia, United States - Xylem-PdKOR-R4 | ecosystem: Host-associated > Plants > Phyllosphere > Stem > Wood/Secondary xylem...
TTATGTATTATCATCAATAGTTTGGATCTTGAAGGAACATCCAAGAACATGATATTTTTCTCGTGAATATACCGATTCGGTGTGGATATATAGCATGCTTAAGGCTAGCTTGACGCATAAATGTCGAGCCAAGAAAACCTTCATTAACATAAAATTATTTTTAATTGAATTATTTTTTTTATTTGATATCTTGTTTTACGTGAAGAATAACATTGGGAATTAATTTTATTAATTTGGTAAGGTTTTTCAAACCATGATATAGGATTGTTCTGCGATATTCATCATTGTTAAATTATATCTATCACAAATCACAACATCATATCATATCATAAAACAAAACCCCTAGCATATATATATGTGTGTGTGTGTGATCTAATTTTTTTTTTTTATTATTGCTGAAAGCTACGGCCAGCAATATTGGATTCGTGGTGATATACATGTTACATCAAAATGAATAAAATAAAACAAGACAAAATATCTCCCATCATATGTAAAATCTTAGCTGAGAAGAAGCATAGAAAATCATGAGATGAAGCAGAGACGATGCCTTGTGATCATGGCTAGCTTAATGATAATTAAGGAGAAAACCCATTTATCCTTTTATTTTTATATTCTCATGAACGCCATGTCCTTATCCCAAACACAATTCTCAGAAGTTCCCTTGTCTGTTCGATGAATTGTGTGTAAGTACGCATGTGATCTTCCACAGAAGGCAAGAGAAAATAGGCAGCAATGACATAGACGGGACCCTGTAATGGCCAAGAAAACCATGGGAGGTTTTAAACACGAATAATGGGGATTCATATTTAGGTCTCAGCTGCTGCTATCATCAGCCATGTTGTGTTCTGGGTCCCATAACCCTAACGCGTTAATTTTGTGGGGTCTGACATCTTAGCTCATATCTTTCTTGTTCCTGACCTCTGTTTGATGCAAGTCTTTGATTTAGCTGTAAACCAAGATGGATTGAGACAACTTCCAATCTTTCAGTCTAATCCCATCCCATCTTTGCATCCTGCTTCTGGTTTATCGACGACCCTTTTTAATGGAAAAACTCAAAAAGGTATAACGGTAATTATTATAATTGTTGATTAACCTAAGATTAGTGTGTGAAAAAAGGTGCTAATTGTACAAGCGGATGTCAAAGTTTTTGCCCTTCGAACACGTTTTAGAGTTTACTATCTCGTTCTCTCGATTTGAATATCTATATATCCACAAGTTAGCATAGTGTGAAATAATTTTTCAACTTCAAGATTTTCATGTCTTGTCTTGGTAATATGCTCTCGTGTTTAAATTAAAATCATTCTATGATATAATATTAAAGTAGCCTAGTTTAAATCTCACTTTCTTCATTTTAATTAATAAAAATTAAGTAATTTGTATAAATTTTATATTCAATTTTTTTTAAGAAGTATATTAAGAAATAATATATATATATTTGTGATCTAATTTATTTTTTTTATTGCTGAAAGCTACGGCCTGCAAGCAATATTGGATTAGTGGTGATATACATGTAACATCAAAATGAATAAAATAAAACAAGACAAAATATCTCACATCATATGTTAAATCTTAGTTGAGAAGAACGCACAGAAAATTATGAGATCGATGAAGCAGAGACGATGCTTCGTGATCATGGCTTGATAATTGAGGAGAAAACCTAATTATGGATCCTTTTATTTTTATATTCTTATGAACTCCATGTATGTCCTTATCCCAAACACAATTAATTCTCAGAAGTTCTCTTGTCTGTTCCATGAATTGTGTGTAAGTACGCATGTGATCTTCCACAGAAGGCAAGAAAAAATAGGCACATATTTTCTATCTCCTTCTCTCCTTTTGAATATCTATCCACAAGTTGGCATATATAGTGTGAAATAATTTTTTGACCTCAAGATTTCCATGTCTTGTCTTGTTAATATGTGCTCGTGCTAGTGTTTGAATAAAAATAATTCCCTGATATAATATTAAATATTAAAATATTCTAGTTTAAATCTTATTATTTCTATTTTAATTAATAAAAATTTACACCAAAATTATTTTACAGATATATTTATCTTATATATTTTTTTTTATCAAATACATTTCTGTATCTTCGATATTAATTTATTTTTTTATCTCGATAAGATACGTTAATGAAACACAACTTAAAAATCACTATAAAAAATTCAGAAATTTTTAAAATCTAAACAACCTAAAGTTTGTGGTTAAAAGAATTTTGACAACTTCATGAACAGTAACCTCACTAAATATTATTTTTAAAGATAATTTTTAAAAATAATTTAGTTTCAATTGGTATTGATGAAATTAAAATACTGTTAGCCGTGGAAAAATCTATATATTAGGTCACCTATAACCGGGCATTCGACAGGCGCAAGAGCAGCGAAAACTCCACTTGATCTACGCTAGGGCTAAAGTCTTCTGCAATAAATTATTTGCATAAAAGAGATCCTGGTCCCATGTCGAGCAGATACCACAAACCTGAAGTTATGAACACCTAGTTACCACTGCAAGGCCACAGCACTCTGCCATGAAAGTCAGGAAAAATTAAATAAGTTCAACGAATGAAGATGTAAATGTTTGCTTGTAATACTATGGTAAGTACCTCGCTCATGGAAACAGCTTCTGACACAGAAGCAAACAGTCAAAAATTGCGACTGCAGACAGAGATTGGGAATGCGTCTATATTATAATAAACACAGAGCATAACTAAATATAATATAACGGAAGGGTGTTTCGAACTGTTTTAAACACTGCTGAAGCACTCACAGACCACATTGTGGGCCATTTTATTTTATTTTTTCCCTTTCTTCTCTCAATTTGTTCTTTCGAATGTGTTCTTCAGCTGCAAAATTAGCACCCATTTGCATTAATTTTGTCCCAAAACCATGTACACTGTTTGTCTTCTGTACCCTCTGTGACACATGCTAATGTTTCCACATAACAAATACCGCTTGTGAAGTTGCCTAGATCACCCTGTTGAAACTTGGAAGGGCTGTGTCCTCTACCGCAGAACAACTTGGAAGGGCTGTGTCCTCTACCGCAGAACAATCACCCTACACTTATAGCTTACTGATTTAGTTTAGAATCCTTCTCTCTTTTGTGTGAAAAGTATTTTATTTAATCTTTTTAGCTTCTCTGAGTGCATGTTGATTCGATTATATAGTGAATAAGATTTGATCAAATGATTTGGGTTTTTAGGGCAATCATTATGGTCTAAGAATCTTTAATAGTTGTGTCTCAACTTAGGATTGACCCAATTATGTCTGTACCAAATTGTTGCATGAACCCTTTTAACCTGTGGACCATTTACTGTGTGCGTGAAAAAGATCTGTGCATCTTACTACAACACAGTAATAACCTCCCAGTTTTTGGTCATCAAGAGATGGTAAATCTGTGGTCTCAAAATCCGTAGTGGTGAGCAAATTAATCTAATTTTCCATAATATCAGTAAAAACTAAATAGAATGCTTTTCAAACGTGTTGAATAATTTCTTTTGGAATTTTTCTTTCAAACATTTGATTGTAGTTTGATTTTTGGATTTTAAAAACCAACCAAAATGACGGACCCGAACTGAACCTAACAAAAAAAACTAAACCGCATCCGACCAAGAAAAAAACCCATCGTAATTATAAATTAGAGTTCCATTAAATCAAAACCCATTAATTCAAATATAAAACCAAACCAATTGGCTTAGTTTTTTTATTCGGTTCAATTGAGATTTTTATTCAAACCTGACCATTTAAACCAGTATTCAACCTGTTATATATATATATATATATATATATATATATATATGAACTCATAATTAAAAAAAGTTTTAATTTTCATGGTCACGGAGCAGGAGGAGAGTTCTGGTGGAGTCATCATCTTTGCTAGGCTAACATAACACTCACATGCATGAAGTGACAAAGCATATCTACAAAGACTATGACCTTGGATTTTCTGGAAGGGAGAGGAGATCGCCATGGCAACAGTTGAATATTCTGATTTTTTTTTTTTTTGTTCTTTTTCTCATGGAACAAAAGTTGTAGTGCTAACCAGTCATGTGAATTGAATTTGGACGTCAGTTTGAAACATCAGTTCACCAAAATATATAATCAATTATCCTTCATCACTTGTTGCAACCAGCAAAGATACAGAAAAAGAATAGAAAGACCTAAACCCACAAAGTTGGACCCACTTCCCTAAATTGGTTGCCAGACCAGCTTTCCCTATATCTTTCAGGCAAACCCACCTACAAAAACCCCTCTCCCCCACCCCTTCCTGCATCACAATCTTGCTTCCCAACGCCCCTCTTTCTTTCAGGCATTTTCACAAACACTTTCTTAAAGAAACGTTTTCTTTTTTAACTAATATGGCCAGACCGCAACAGCGATATCGAGGGGTTCGACAAAGGCATTGGGGATCATGGGTGTCTGAGATTCGCCACCCTCTATTGTAAGAACACATCAACAACGTGACCCATAAACGTTTCGGATAATATACTCTTGAGTTCTAACGAAACGTTTCGCTTTTTTTTTGCAGGAAGACTAGAATTTGGCTAGGCACATTTGAAACTGCAGAGGATGCAGCAAGAGCCTATGATGAAGCTGCAAGGCTTATGTGTGGACCAAGGGCAAGGACCAACTTCCCTTATAACCCAAATGCATCGCAGTCAGCTTCGTCGAAACTTCTTTCAGCAACTTTGACAGCAAAGTTGCATAGGTGCTATATGGCCTCATTGCAAGTGACTAAACAAACATCACTTCAAGAACAAAAACAACAGCAACAAAAGGCACCAACTTCACTAGTCAACACCCCTACCAATAACATTGTCATAAAGAGTGAGGAACTTGATGCTTTGCAGCCAGAGAAAAGTCCATTGCAAGTTCAAGAGGCAGAGGCAAACTGGGTGTACAAGAAAGTTCAAGTTGACAACAACCAGCAGTTCATCAAGCCTCTTGAAGATCACCACATTGAGCAAATGATTGAAGAATTGCTTGATTATGGGTCTATTGAGTTATGTTCTGGGGTGGCAACTCAGTAACCTGCAAGCCGAAGGGGCCACGCCACAAACACCCTGATTAATCTAGTCCTCCTCTGCCAAAGCAATGGCATTGACTAGCTAATTTTAACCAATTTTTATAGCTTCTTCAAGTGTTTAGTCTTTTACACCCTCTAAGCTCCTTAGAAGTGTCCCCTTAGGGACTCCATTTGATGATGCTTAATTAGTAGTAGTGTACAGTAGATTATGCCATAATGTTTGACGCTGTCGTATGCATTATGTCTTCAGTGGAAGATTTGTAGGAATCTTGCTGCTGCTTCTTGAAGGATTCCAAATCTTCATTTATAATGCAAATGGATCAATTTTAGAAACAAGGACTCCTTTCTCTGATCTTCCAGGCTTCTTGCATTCAATTGCTATGTCACTTTTATTGGGGTTCGAATAAAAAGCAGCCTCTGAAATTTGGAAGCACAATATGACATTTTGGCATATGTATGTTGTATTCAATTTGCAGTATTTTCAAAGAACCTGGAAATTCGTACCGTTACCGTTCAGTTAGAAAGAATAGCGATCTTGTGAAAGGTCACCCACATGGTCAGTTTTCACTTGCTTATTTAGTGTGACATTTTGTTGGGAATATCCATTACATTAGTAGAAAATTATTCATGTGGACCAAAATCTATCAGTCTGATTCGATGTTTGGTGCAGTAAACCCTAATCTTACTAATTAATAGTGCAAAAGATCCGTATAATGTGTTTGGTTTGGTCTAATTTGTCGGGATTCCAAGAGGATAAACTACACTAGCTGGGGTTAATAATACAAGTTGCTCACCAGAATGGTAGCACACACCTGACCTCAATGATACTGTAGGTATCCTGAATGGGTGGCTAAATTTGTCAAAATGAACACTGTAGTGTTGAAAGGAACTTGTTTGGAAAAGAGGATCTCGAAAAGAAACAATTTTTTTAGTTGAAAAGGGAGGGCCTGCAGGGCACTTTTCTTGAAAGTTAAGGTGAAAGAACTAGATGTGAGAGGCATTGCATGTTGTGCAAATTTTGAGTTACGAAACTGTGTTGTACTATTAGTCACTTGGTAAAAATGCATACATTATTTCATCTTGCAAGATTTTATTCAACAGAACAAAACTGAAGTCATTGGAAGAGTCCCTGCAAAGCAAGTTAAAGAAGCAATTTAGTTTACAATGAAGGTTGAAACGCAGAGACTGAGTTTCTCTACTGTCAGAAAGATGTGAGACCAACTTTCAATGGAGGTTCAAAAAATTGAAATCTTTTTGAATTGTTAGGTTTAAAGGTTCTTTTGCTCAGGCTTATAAGACAGGATTCCAGTTGGGATTGCTGCATCATCTCCTGAAGAAAATTGTGACACTGAATGTGATTGAGTGGGTGTTTTAATTATTTTGTTCAGGCCCATCTTTCTCTCCTTTTCTATGTCATGCCACACGCAACAACAAAATCTACAAAAGTGGTACAAAATATTTGTAGAGCCATATCTTTCATTCATGCCATGCTTGCTAGTGTTCTAAAATGAGGTTTCGGTTCCCTGAATTAAAAGGTTAATTAACATTGGATGGTAAACAAATGGGGTGATTAGAAACATTTGATTAACCATATGTGCTTGCTCAATTTCTTTCTATAATGGGGTGATTATTGATGTAACCACTCCTTTTGCATGTCTTTGCCATTTCCAATTTAACCTCCAGTTATAGTGGTTTTCCTTGTAAAGGAATGCTTTTTACAGCACTTAAGTTGAGAGCGATATGAGATTTACCAGCACTTGACTTGAAAGTGATATGAAGATTTTCATTTCTGGGCATGGATCTCTTTTAGATGAAAAAAAAAGTAGCTAGGTGAAAAACATGCCTAACAATGGTTAGCTTTTTTTGGCCACAATAACTATTTCTGCAGAGCAATGGTTAGCTTTTTTTGCAACTGTAGCTTCATAAATGGCCTATTAGGGATTATCCCATCTTCTAACTTCAAGGAAATGGTTAATCCATTCGTCTAATATGAAAACATATTTTTTTAATATATATATTTTTAATTAAAAAGTACTAATTTATAAAAAAAAACACGCCATGCCACGTTACCAAATATACAAAGAAATATTTAGTATTTCTAATCAAAGTTGATTAATAATTTATATTATTATTATTATCTCTTCAAGAGTACAGATTCTTGCATCAATATAGAAGTTTAGTTTGATTCTCTCTTTAAGTAGTGTGGGTGTTTAACTTGTATTAATTGAACAGTTAAGATCATAAATTTTACTACATCCAGATTAAAATATATCTGCTTTGGGTGTTGGTGTCCAGTCTTTGTCATTGAAAACTTCATGATTGTTTACCTGTTTGGAAATTGATTTTGCTCCCCGCAACCATAAAAAATTAAAGTTGTTTAGTCTCATTATATTGTTTTCCAACTTTTGATTCAGCAAAGGTGAATAAATCATGGCATGTTAGTGAGTATACCATCATTAAAAGTTTGAACTTTGTGACCTTAAAGGGACACTTGATATTTCACCTGACCAACCATTTTCCTTTTTGTCAAGAAACAAAAATGCAAGATCACCAAACACAGGAACAAGAGTGGCCAATTAGATCTTAACAGACAGTGGATTTTAAAGGAAATTTCCTTAAAGCTTTCAAATTTACTAGTGAGATAAGTGAATTGATCTTTGATTGATAATGAATCTGGCATGTTTTAGCTCTTTATATACATAATAATTATCATTGTTTCTGGTGATATGTCATTCAGACCATGCATGCTCTTCAAGACAAGAACCTTTGACTAAAAAAGCTTGGTAAATGACTCACTAATAATTGACAGAAAATTACCAGATTTGGTCCCATGATGTTTACTCTTTAATGCTCATCTTTTGTCACAGATATTTTTTTTTTCCAGGTTCTCTGTTGTGCATCAAATGAAAGCAGAGCTGCTGTCCATGAAAACTAGAAACCCTAGATTTTGGTGACATTATCTGTAAATTTCTGCATGCTTCACAGCCAAGTTAGTGGTTTTAAGATGCATAATGTAAAGGTGCTGGCCAAATCAGTGGTCAAGTGATCATAGGGTAAAACGAGGGCTCAAGGGTCACATCAGGTCAAACAAGTACTGTAACCTCAAGAAACTAAGATTTTTTGGAAGAAAATGTGGATCTGAGTTTGCCAACTCTAGGTGGTGAAGCATTATCATTCAATCTAAGCACGAACATTAGCACAGCTTTTTTTTGGGCACAACTTCCTTTGTAAAGGGGGGTCATATATTGCTTGAATTGCAGAGACCTCAGTGAAAAAGAGGGGGATAAACTTATGGGACATGGGAGTCAAAGGTGGGATCTTTCTGATCATAAAAGTAGTCAAAACCAATCATGGTGTATACAAATAGAATCTCATGTGGAAATGCTGGAGAACAGACAATGATATGGCCTTAATTCTTCTTTTTTTTCCCACAAAACCAAAGGGCACTACTATATACCTATATGTTGCTCTCTTGTCTTTGCGACTAGGTGTTTTTATCATTTGTTTTAGATGCCTTGGATCAAACGAGTCATGCAAAACTCCAAAAGGCAAAAAACTTTGTTTGTGAGTGAAAGAAAAGAAAAAGTTTGGTGACCTACTCCCTGAAAAGCCAAAATACTTTCGATTACACAGCTCTTTAATTAGTTGAGTGGATGTGTGTAGAAAAGACCTCAACAGGACTATTTCTATCACATTAGGCTCATGGCACTGCTACATGGCATGTCTCATACTTCCAAATTCTCCTCCTCCCCCATCCCTCCACAGGGATCGACATGTGCATGTTAACATCCACATGGTCCTAAAAGACAAACAAGGAATGGGACACATGTGTGCCCATAAAATACACATGAACACATTCTCATTCATGGGTTCTTTCCTTGCCGATCAAGTGTATTTGTCCCACCTTAATCAGAGACATAAATTATGCAACTACAGATCTTGAATCCTCACAACAACGTGGAGCTTACCAGTTTATCTTTACTGAGATGGGTAGGCCAGTGATGTTTGATATAATGTATATAGATGAAATGTATCTGTACTAAAGCAAAAACCCCTTGAATTGTGCTAGCAAGTTTATGCCTTCGTGACATTGCACAAAGTTTTCCAGCTTCCATGCATGCATTTGCACTAGCAACCTTGGCTTTGTCATTTACTAATCAAAGCCACTGTCATCCAGTCATTTACTGTTTTGCAATTCTAGCAGCTATCATCACAGCATGGCTGCAGTAGTGTAAAATAGACATCGTGTTCGCTCAAGATAAACAGATGGAGATTGCATAATAAGAGAATTTATTGATGGGTCCATAACAGGGGACGCCTGAAGTGAAACTATATTAACTTTTATCTGTTTCTTTAACAATTTATTTTATATATTTTGAAAATGCATCAAAATATTATCTTTTTTTATATTTGATATCAATACATCAAAACGATTCAAAAACATATAAAAAATAAAACTTAAAAAAAATTAAAATTTTTTAAAAATTTAGTAGGAAATATTACTGAACCTCATTTTGTGGCAAGTTCGATGATCAATTTGTGTTTACTGTGAAGAGGCCTGTAAGATTTATGTTAGTGTTCAAGATAAGCAGGGCTCGTCTCAGTATTTTATGGAGGAAAAGTGGAAGCCTGGGAAGGCTTATGAATCTCTACTAGCAGACCTTGATTTGAGGTTTGTGGTAATATTTATATGGGCCTCATAGATTCAGGGCCCTTAGCTACAGTCCATGGACATAGCTCAGACAGCGGGCCTAAGCCATTTAAATTACTTTGGTCCTCACAACGGAACACCTTAAGGACCGTGGTAATTGGGTTGGGCCTAGCCTAGAGCCCAATTGAGAGATGAAACATCCCCAGGCCTTGCAGCCACTGACCATGCTTGGGCTCCAAAATCCATTTAGCATGTTGGGAAGCTTAAACTAAAAAAAGCTCTTAAACCTGCTATCTTTCTCGATAATGTGTACTAGTTCGGTAGTGGTGGACGTTCTGCCTTTAGAGCTAAGCCCACGACTGATGGATAATAATAGACTGGACTCTTTTTTTTTTTCTTTTTTTTTAATTCGACATGAACATGTATTCCTGGATCGACTTCTTTGTGAGTAAATTTCTTTTTCAAAAATCTAAGAAAAATGCATCTTTTTTATAATAATTTGATGACTTAGATGGATTTAAGGGTTGACGTCCAAAAATCCAAAATACAACATAACTCTGAACCCTAGTTAAGATTTAGCACAGTGTATTATATTTGTCTTAGATTGACTCGAATCAACCCATCCAGTTTATAATCTAGATCTGGAGATAGTTAGAACATTCTTTTGGAATTCTTAAACTTCAGTTTTTTATTTTAATACTTAAGATACCTTTGCTTCTACTTTCATACACCTAAATTAAATATATAATCCAGACTTGCTAGGGAAAGCGTTACGTGACTATTCAAAGCCCAAAGTATTGTATTTGCCTTGGATTGAGATGGCATCGTATAATTGAGTATAGGAGTAAACCTTGAGAAGCTACTTCCACTATTCTTCACCTGCCTTAGCAATGGAAAGAAGGCGTCTGTCTAAACCTGTTTGAAATTGCGATAGTAATTATTTTTTTATTTAAAAATATATTAAAATAATATTATTTATTTATTTTTTATAAAAATATTTTTGATAAAAACAAAAAAATATAAAATTTTTTAAAACATAGTTTTCACTGAATTTCTAAACCCTCAACATTAAATTTCTTAAACCTACTTGAGGGCAGTTACGCAACCTAACTTTGACAACTCTGCGCTAGAAGAGGCACCAGAAGAAAGTTCCCTGTGTTTCCAGGATTGAATTCACGAGAAATTGCAACCTCCCTTTTCAGGTGGTAAGCCTCCGGCATAATTGCTTGAAAAGAGTGCTTAACAACTCCAATTTGCTCCACCAAAGATGGATGGAGGGACCTTAAGAAGGTAATTAATGGTGTGATCTACTTGTATAATTATTAGGGTTTTTGTTTTGTAGCGTGGTTGGCAACTGGCTAGTGTTTGGACAGAACTAGGTGTGGATTCATGGATATTTTCACACATGGTGGGGTCCTTTATTTTTGTCTTGGACTTGAGAGGTTGAAATTACCTGACCATGTTCATATTGTTTTGCAATTTGCAATCCATTTTCAAATAAGATAGATGAAAAAAAAAAAAAAAACATGATGTGTAAGGATTTTTTAATTATTTTTTTAGTATTTTTTTAAAATATTAAAGTAAAGAATATTTTTTTCTTGAGAAATAATATAGTTGAAAACTTATTTGTAAAAATAACAACAATTTAAAACTCTAAATTCCATGTATTATCTGTAATTTCAAAGTCGTAGATGTTGTTTGTGAATGGTTTAAAAAATATATTGGTAAAGGTGATTTTACTTGGTTGTTAAAAAAATTATTTTAAATTTAAAAAATAAATAAATATTATCTTATAACAACTGCGAAAAGGATAATATTATTTATTTGTAAAAGATAATATTTGAAAAATAAATAAATAAATATCAGTCTTAATCTCTTGTGATAAAAATAATATTTATTTTTCTTCTCTTTTAGAGTGAACATAGATTTGAATAAGAAGGGAAGAAAATCCATGTCCTTTGGTTCACGATGGTGCAATAAGTCCTAGATTGATTTATTTTAAAATTCAAAACTTAAAATAGCTTTTAAATTTAAATAAATATTATTTTTATGACAACTTGAGATTGAGACTATTATTTATTTATTTTATAAAAAATACCTTTTAAAAATAAATAGATATTATCTGTATTGCTTATAAAGATAATATTTATTTATTTTTTAAATTTAAAATTTTAAGTGTTTTTTAAATTCAAGTAAATATTATCTTCATCACAACTTATATTGAGACTAATATCTATTTAAAATTAAAATATTATATTTTAAAAATTAATAAATATTATCTTTGTTGTAGTTGTGATAAAGATAATATTTATTTATTTTTTAAACGAGACATAATTTTAACGTGGCAGATAATATATATAACTTTTTAACCAATGCTATATTTTTCAAAAAAAATTTAAATTTTTTTATATATATATATATATATATATATATATATATATATATATATATCTTACGCTTCTTTGAAAAAAAAAAAAAAAACTCTTTTTTTCCCCGTTAAAGGTATTTGAATGGATTCAGTTAGTCTTCAATCATGAAAACAAGTCAACTGATTTTTATTCTGTAGTAGAAATTTATTTTGACTAGTACTTTTCTTCTACGACACGGTGCTTCACAGGCATGGCCATGCACGTTTAATTTCATAGGCATGGCCAATTCTTGAATTTTGAGCAACTATTTTTCTAGAAAACCTAAGTTTATTAGTTGATTTCAGCTTTGTTCGGAATAATTTTTGTTTTTTTAAGTATTTTTT
>Ga0325403_1005013_pt1 | contig 12422 bp, 9 predicted proteins | sample PopdelMetagenome_19_FD_205665 | JGI IMG/M metagenome (GOLD analysis project Ga0325403, IMG submission 205665) | Populus deltoides microbial communities from Bellville, Georgia, United States - Xylem-PdKOR-R4 | ecosystem: Host-associated > Plants > Phyllosphere > Stem > Wood/Secondary xylem...
GGTTTTAAAGGTTTTTTAATTAGTGGTGCATCTGTGGCTTAGGATTTAGATTTATTTATGTGAATAAATTTGGTATTAAAAATTTATTATGGACTCGTATACCCAAATAAATTCTTATGAAAAAGAGTTTTTTATAATTTCCATAACTATAAGAATTTTCTATTGAATTCTTAATATTTAAATATTAATCACTATACTATTCAACTATTAATCCTCATGAATTAAAAAACTGGTGATTATCGGAATATTGATAAAATTCTTATGGATTCAATAAATTGATTATTAAAACCAAGATGCATGCTAAAAAAAAAAACATACTATGTATTTTATTTTATTTAAAAAGATATGATTTTTTTAGAGACTTAGCCGTATGAAACACACAAAAAAACATTTTTTTTTTGTATATTTGTAGACTTTTTGGAATAAAAACTATCCAAAAAAAATTAAAGAGGTCTTGCCAAATACATCCTTAAACCAAAAATTCAATTAAAAACCATCCAAACAAAGCCTAAAGACAGATCTGATTTTTTTTCTTTTTGTTGACCTGGCCGGTCGACTTGACTAGGTTGACTCGATTAGGTGGACCTAGAAGTAGTTGACCCGACTAGGTTGACTCGACCGAGTTGACTTAGAAACAAACCAAAAAGAAAAACTAAAACTAAAATAGATCGAACTTCACAAAAACATAAAAACTTAAAAATATTTAAGTCAAAATGAATCAAATGCATAAAAGAAAAAAATGAAGAACATTCATCATCATTTTGTAAATTCAAACCTTAATCTAGACTAGATCTCGAACAAAGAGCGCATGGTCTTGTTCGAAATAATGCATAGAACAAGAATTAGGGGTTTGTTAGCTTTGATGGTCAACAAATCAACACAATTTTGTTAAAATAGATTTTTATTCAAAATTGAAATCTTATGATTAAAACCTACTAAAACCTATTATTGATGCATGAAACTCCTAGATTACTTACTAGCAGTGATAGACGAACTTGCGTGAACTAGAATTTAAACTAAATGAGCTCTAAAACTAATACCTAAGGCAAGATTTAATGAAAGAATTTGCCAAAACCTAGAAAAGCCAACCTAGAATGACAAAACAAACCTAAAAAGACCATTTTAAGCCTCTAAAACATGTTTTTCTTATTCTCTCAGACCACATTATCAATGATGAATATAATTAGGACCAAAGAAATAATAAAAAAGCAAGAAACTCAGAAAATACATTGATTTTCAATCCCCAAAACTAATAATAAAAAACAAAAGGCATGCTTGAACAAAATGAGCTTCAAAATCCATCTTTCGTCATTTTAAAAGACCAAAGCAATAACCGAGAACTTGGGACTATCTTGTCATTAACAGAAAGTAACCCTCTCTACTTGCTCCACATTTGGCATTTATTAAATCAAAACACCATGCAATGTAATGTATAAAGGCAATTAATAACATGTTAAAACTTTCAAAAACTTCGCATTGAACATGAGAAATCATTATAGTAGGCCTCATAGACTCCACTTTCAAGGTTTGAATGTATATACCTTCTTAGCTTAAAATTTTTCAAATCTGAATTGATTCTTGATGTTGCGTTCCTTCTTCCTTATTTTCAGACTTCATTAGACAGAGTTGAAGCTTCTAAATCCTCCTAGATTGAATCACTTACATCTTAGTTAAAGTTTATTTCTTCTACTCTCTTTTGCCCCTCCCCCCTTTTTTTTTTCCTTCTGCTCCTAGATACCCCTCTTTTTATGTGGTTTTGAAATAAACTTGGAGACCAAAGTGAGGTGTTTTTGGCCTTTAGATCTATAGAGAAAGGTTTTAAAACCTTGATAAGAACTTCTAGGGGGGTTTTAAGTGGGAGAACACGAAAAAGTTAGGTGGTTTTCTGCAAATGGGTGTCCTAGTCAAGGGTAATTAGGTTGGTCACTTTTGTGGCTTCGCTAGAGCAACTCTGACATCAACATTACATGAGATCACCTGAACTTGGTAGAGAGGGTACACACCTTTTGATTGGATCCATTATTGCTTATTTGGAGGTCTGTAGCTCCACATTCAAACGTTTAAAAATGTTTGCTCAAATAGCATGACAACTAAAATTATAGTGCTGGTGAACTAGGGACAAGATGTTGTGGAGATCAAAGAAAAATATGGATTATAAATGTTTGAATTTAAAGACATGGGATTATAGAGGGGGTGTTTCTCAGTTGAATGATGGTGGTTGCTACCTATGGAGTTGTAAAAAAACATCACATTCATTCGTTTGAAAGTGCCTAATTAATCAGCCAAAAACTAAAGAAGAAGATGTACAATATCTTGAACGGCACCATTTTAGCTAATCCCTACAAATTAGGGTTTTGTTTTTTATTCGGGATCTGGCAATTTGCAATTTGATCCCTATTCTTTCAATTTTGTTTGATTTTACATGTAAATTCCCCCTAAATTCCTAATATCATGCAATTGTGTCCCTGTCAAATTCAATTGTCAGCCCTAAATTTGAGCACCTTTTACAAATAGATCCTTGGTCTTTGATTTGTTCAATTGGACCCTTAAATGACCATCAAACTTTCAATTTTCTTCGATTTGACCCTTGAAGTCACGCGTGTTTTACAAGTTTGTCCTTCACGAATTGTTCATTTAAGTCCCTAATTGCTCACCAAACTTTGAAATTTATGCAATTAAGCCCTTAATATGACCGTTTAAACTTTTCAAAATCCAATTTTGATCCCCAAACTTGATTTGTTTCAATTAAGATCCGAATTGACTCCTAAAAGTTGATTTCCCTTGTGATTAAGCCCTCCATAAATTTAATTAAACCTTCCAAAATTTCAATTGAGTCTTTAAACACCTAAATAAAGCATTTTCACTAGTGGGTTCCTTTCTCAATCAAAATTTTAGGTTGCTAATTTAGATATTTTGGTCTACCAACTCTTAGTTGGCATTCCAGTCTTTCACCAACAAACTTGGACAGTTCTTTTTGGGCTTGCTTCATATGTATTCCCTTGTATATGTTTCTTTTTCTCCATTGTTTTTGGTTAAAATGGTTAGCAACATATAAAAACGCTTAAAATGAGAAAGTGTTTGTATTGAGTTTATTTTTAGCATTAACTAGTTAGTTGTTCGTATACAAAAGCTAGAAATGTATTCATATTGTTATTAAATTTGATATGTCTCAATGAATCATCTTGTTAACTCACTGATTTAGCCCCTAGCTTGAGCTAGTTTTCAAATTAAACCAAATGAGAGATGACTTATTATGACCCGGTTGACTTGGTGAGTTTATCCATATCTTGGTTGAACTAGTCACAACTCCATTTCACTTTTTAATTTTTTTTTCCAAAATGACATTGCTTTAACATTTAAAAAGATATTAAAACAACGACGATTTTGATTGACATGGATTAACCTGCGCAACTCGTAATCTAAGTTATGGGTCTGATTGACGATTTTGATTGACATGGATTAACCTGCGCAACTCGTAATCTAAGTTATGGGTCTGATTGAGTTTTATAACTTTCCTTTTTAAAATTTATTTATTTATTTAATTATACTATAAGAAAAATATATATTTATAAGAAAAAAATAAAATTATGGAGGAGAAAAACAATATCAATAAAAAAAATATTCTTAAAAACTGTAATGATTTGAATTGAAAAGGAAAAAAAAATATATTTTTAATCTAAAACCTAATCTTCTTATTCTTTTGGTTCTTTTTATTTTGAGAAAAAAGAATTTTTTATGAGCAGTATTATTTTCTAACTAAAAACTTATTATGATTGTGAAAACAAGTTTTAATTAAAAAATATTAATAAGCAAATTATTAATCAATCATTTTTGTACACCTATATGAAGAGATTTGAGGACAATAAGCTTGAGAAAATTATATAAAAAATACAATAAAAATGAAATTATTTTGTTCTCAATAAATTAATGAGCCAATATTTAAAAAACATATTATGCTAATATATAATTATCCATAAAACAATCGATATTATTATTATAAATAGCCCTAATTTTCTTAAAAACAATGAAATAATTATATAATTGATTAAATATTATTTATTAAATTAATTTAAAGAGATTATTTTGGTATGAATCCTAAAAAAAAAGAGAAAATAATAACTAGAAAACAATGAACTATGCTTGGGTCTAGTATTCTATCCTAGGCATTTATAGCCCTTGAAAAAGAAGTAAGGTGAAAAACAAGTTGAGGCCTATATGCTTAGTTGGTTTAGTTTTTTTTTTTTTTTTTTGAAAGGGTAGACGATATTTCATCTGCCTATTTGTTCTTTTAAATAATTGATGAAATGTCCTATGCCGATTTACTTTCCAGCCACTAGAAATCACTTTTAGTGTCTGGAAAGTTAAGGTTCATGTTTTTTTTGCGTAAAAAACTCATTTTCAATCATCTTTTCACCTAAAAACACTGAAACACAACATAAGAACTTTAATAAAATCATTTTTAATTCCAAAACACATTTACATTTGTCCAAAAATTTAAAATTAAAAAAGAAATTTCAAGCCCCAATCTACTTTTTCAAGCCCCAATCTACCTTTTCAAGTGCCATTAATATTTTCAAGAGCTGAAAAAACTCATTGACACAAGTATTGATATTTATGGTAGTTAAAATGTGGTCACTCGATAATTTTCGTTTTCCTTTGCTATTTTTTAATAAGCCTCTCTCTCCCATAACATTTCATGGACTGAAACATAAAAAAACATTAAAGTTTCATACCATAATTTGAAACCTTCTAAATTAAATTAGACATAAAAAAAATAAAAACTTTTAGGACTATACAATACTTTTTTACGACCTAAGTAGAGTGATAAAGGTCAGTATTGTTGAGTCTATCTCTAAAATAACTAAAATAATGAAGCACCCTTTGAATTTAGTTTATTTATTAGATTATCAATCACGTTATCGCTACTATTTGGACCCAACAAAATTTGGAATGTAAAAAAAATAATATCAGGAATTTTTTGATATTATCAATAAACTCGGTATAATAATTCAAACTTAAATTTTTTTTACCATTCTTTACTTAGCCCAAATTTTAAATTAAATCATGTGAGAGTTGTTCCGACATGACCTTGTTATGCAAAAGAAAAAAATAAATTAATTTTTAATTTATTATATGATAAAAATACAAAAATCAATTTATAATAAATTCAATATTGAATGATAAAATTCAATAAAAATCTAATATTAAAGGATAAAATTTAAAAAAAATAGTGTGAATTGTTAATTTTGCTTATCAATATTTGTTGCATTGAAAACTTGCATATAAAAAATTCCTTATTTGATCAATCAATTTTTTAAGAAATAGTAATTTGAAACTGGACCAAGTTCTTTAGCCTGAATTGTCACAATATCAAGCCAGGGGCTTGTTTAAAAAATCGAAGCACGTAGGCATAGAGAAAACTTGTGTGCTAGGCCTTTTTTTTTTTGTTTATCATCGGTCCTTGTATTTTTTTAAAAGAAAAATTAGATAATTTTTAAAACTATGTATCTATCCCATAATCTAAACTCATGAACTTGACTTAAGCAAAGCACACCACCACTTGAGTTATAGCATGAAATTGTTAAGCAAATTACTATATTATAATTTATACATCGAATTATAATTTTAGATATAGAAAAATTAAGTAAAGATTTGATTATATAAATTTCTAAAATTAACCTAAAATAATATATATATATATATATATATATATATATATATATATATATAATATCAATTAAAGAGCAAATTGATATTTTATAGGGTTTTTAAGACCACGTATAAATGAAAGCTATATCTCTTATTTCTAGGGGATGGTGAAAAATATGAGTAAAGTACAAACTGTAATATGCTTAAAACACACATAAAAAGAGAGTTAGCACTATAAGATATATCAATTTCTTTTTCCTAAAAGAATTTATGAGATTTCTCACTAGTGATTCATATGGATTATCGTTATAGTCTGAATAATTAGACGGCTTGTGATTTGAGATAATTCAATCTTTGAAGCAACTATTCGAAGTTGAAAACAAAATCTGATCTTGAAGTAATTTTTATATAAAACCCTAAAAAACTCTAAATCTGCTTAAAAGGATCCTTAGGACTTCTAAAAAAATTTTAAGTTTATCTTTCGTTGTGTCTATATGTTTTGGGAAATCCAACGGTAGTAGCAGAGCTATTGTTAGACAATTAGGGTTGTTGATTGCTTGTTTTAATTGTTATTGGTGTTAATTTTAAATTAATTTTATATGAAAAACTATTTCCCAAAATTAATTTTTTTTGTACTGATTTTTTCAAAAAAAAATGAAACTCTATTATTCTAGCTAGATTTGACCGAATTTTTTGAATCTGGCCGGAATTTTGTAGTAATTGAACAAAACAAGGAGATATGCTATTAGTGTTGCTAGGAGTAGCGCTTGGCGCCTTGTGGGCACTGCTGCACGCAATGCCTGATGCCATGGGCACTACCGCGAGCAGCGCCAAACACTTAACGCAATGGGTGTTGCATGGCGGAGCCTTGGGCGCCATAATCGCTCTTGGATAGTAGCCATAACTGTCATTGATATGGCTATAGCAGCAAAGAGAAGAAGGGAGAATGACAGGATTATGATTCTGCCCCTGTATAATTACTATTATGCCACCGACAATTACAATTTATTACAAAAAGGTTTTGAGATTGTAATTTGAGTATTTACCCCTGCCTTTTTATTCTTTATTATGTTTTGGCTTTTTTTTTGTGAGAATTATGATTCTTCCCTCCTTATATAAAATATTGATTTTATATTTTAAAATTAAAACACAAATTAAATTAATTGTAGAATTAATTTTTTTTAATAGGATTAAGATTGATTTTTTGTAATATTCTAATTAGGTTAGGATTTAATTAATGCCTTGTTTGTTTCCAGGAATTCATTTTTCTGGAAACCATTTTTCCTACTTTCCCATGTTTGGTAAACATAAGGAAAGTTGGTCAAGGAAATTGAATTCCGGTCAAAGGAAAAAAAAAGGCTTTATGGCAGGAAAGTGTTTTCCTTTCCTTATTCTAAGGAAAACACTTTCCTTTTCTTGGTTGACAAAACGTGCACTGTACAAAATACAAAATACAAATTCCTAACTCTTTTTCTCTCCCAAATTATTTACGCAGAACAATTGAAGCATCTCTTATCTTTTTTCCAGGTAATTTTTTTTCCTCAAATGTCTTTATTTATCTTATGTTTTCATCCTTTTTATTTTTAATCTGTAGTTATAATAATGGCATAAATCTTGTGATATATTTGCTGCGTTTTTTTCCTGGTTTATCTTGTTAATTTTACTGCAACCCATACTCCCATGCTCTGTGTAAACCCAAACCCCTGGGAAGGCAACCCATTCAACCACAACAAACCCAAACCCCTGGGAAAAATCAACCACAGCAAACCTAAAATTTTTCCCAGAAACCAAACACAGACCCATACACAAACACAGCAAACTCCAGAGAATCACCATTCCTTCATTTTGCCACTTAAAGAATCATAGCAAACTCAAAGAATCACCGTTCTTTCATTAAGTCGAAGGCGCCCTTCATTTCACCATTCCTTCCCTGTCGAGCCACCTCTTTTCGCCAAGCAACCCATACACAGCAAACCCAAACCCTTGCATTTTTCCCAGAAACCTAACACAGCAAACCCATACACAGCAACCCATACACAACAAACCCAAACCCATTTTTCCCAAGCTATGCTTTTTTCACAGAAATCGGGTTTGCTGTGTTTTTTTCACAGAAACCAAACAAAATGTCTTTGTTTCTCCTTTTGTTTAATAAAAAACATATGCTTTCAATTCCCCTCCATCTCTTCATCTTCCTCTCCTTTTCTTCAATTGCTTCTCTTCCAGTAGAACCCGACCCACCCGATGTCCCCTTCCCAAATCTGCTACCTTTGGCTCTCCTTCTCCTTCTCCTTCTCTTATGCTTTCCTTCTCTATTGATGAGTTGATGATATGCGTTTCTTGTGCTTTGTGTGTTTCCTGTGCTTTCTGGGCGTGATGTGTGCACGTTGATGATGATGCATAGTGATGTTGTGTGTGTTGATGATGATGATGGTGCACAATAATGAAAGGAGAATTGGTTTGGGTAGAAATCTTGATTGTGAAATATTATACTCTTTGATGATGATGATGCTGCACAGTAATGAAAGGGGAATTGGTTTGGGTAGAAATCTTATTTAGACAGTGAAATATTATGTGCGTTGATGATGATGATTATATACAATAATAAAAAAACTGAAATGGTCTGGGTAGAAAACTTGAGTTCATTAAATATTTATATACAGAATTCATTAATAAATTATTGTATTGTTTGTTTTGGAATACAGAATTCATTATATAATTATTTCCTTTAAGGCATTGTTTGTGTTGGGAATCAGCTTCTTTGAGCATAATTTATTGTATTGATTATGTAAGTATTTTATATGCTTTTTTAATGTTTATTTCCCTAAATTTTTAGGTTTTGTTAGCAGAAAACTTTACTTTTTTGTTATGGATAGTAAGATTATTCATGCAGCATGTATGAGAGTAGCTGTAACTGTGATAGCTACAGAGTTAGCTATTACTGAACAGGAAAGAAATAGAAATTATATATCAAGAGAACCACGTATAAATGAAATTGCTCAACGATAATTCTATATGGATAACATTTTGAATCAAGGTGATAGACATTGTGTTGAACAAATTCGTATGAAATCAATTGTCTTATATAAATTGTGTGATGTTCTCACAAGTCATGACCTATTACGATCAACTCAAAATGTGTCTATTAAGGAGCAAGTAATTGTGTTCTTACAAATTATAGGTCAAAACCAAAGATTTCATTTTATTAGTGGTATATACTATAGGTCTGTTGAAACTATTCATTGTTACTTTAAAATTGTTTTAAAAGCAATTCTTAAATTATACAAACACCTAATTAAAGACCCAGGGGATACAGTTCCCGCAGAGATAATAAATAATCGAAAATTCTATCTTTATTTTAAGGTATGAGAACAATACCAATATTTTTATACATTAATTAATTACATCTAGAAGAAAAGGTTATAAATTATTTTTTCATGTTTGTATAGGATTGTGTGGGAGCAATTGATGGTACCCATGTTTTTGCAAATGTTCCTGTTGAGATTCAAGGAAAGTTTTGAGGTCGAAAAGAATGAACAACACAAAATATTTTAGCAGCTATAACTTTTGATTTGAAGTTTATATATGTTTTAGTTGGCTGGGAAGGAAGTGCACATGATTCACGGGTTTTAGGTGATGCATTATCAAGACCTAGTGGTCTAAAAATTCCAGAAGGTATATAATAAAGTATTTCTTATATGCAATAAACATATAAAATGTTTAATTAGATAAAGATAGTAATAGGTTTTTTTTCTAATTTGTAGGGAAATATTATCTTGGTGATGCTGGTTACGGTATTCGAAAAGGAATCATTTCTCCTTTTTGTGGAGTTCGATATCACTTGAATGAGTTTACAGAACATTCACCAGAAAATAAAAGGAGTTATTTAATCTTCGACACTCTTCGTTGAGAATTGCTATTGAGCGAGGGTTTGACATTTTGAAGAGCCATTTTAGATCAATTGATGGAAAATCTTTTTGGTCTTATGAAACACAAGTAGATGTTATGCTTACATGTTGTATTATTCATAATCACATCATGGGAGTTGATCCAAATGACTTTCTTATGGAAGAAATATGTTCGGAAAGTGAACCAATTAGACGAATAATCAACTTAAATCAACGGGAGGAGAGGGAAGAGAATAGCGACTGGATAACAAAAAGAGAAATGGTTGCATCAATCATGTGGAATGATTATAACACTCAAAGAAACTGGTAATTGAGTGTTAATTATATGTGTCTATTTTTATTATGTCTTGCCTGAGTTTGTATTATCTTTGTTATGTATTTGGATTGTTTGTTGACTTTATTATAATTTCTTATGTATTTTATGTATTCTCTTTTAAATATTAATTGTATTTTTTAAATTTAATTTATTAAATCTAAATATTGTATGATTATATTTTGTATAAATTTGTAACATTTTTTTTTTGTAGAAATGAGTAACACACAAAATGAAAAATGCAAGGGAAAGCACTTTACATGGTCTAAACCTATGTCTCACATGCTACTTGAGATATTAGTTGAGAAGGTACTTAAAGGAAACAAACCTTCTTTCACCTTTGAAGCAGAATCTTTTGTTAAGGTCGCTACAGAAATTAGTCAAAAATTCAACGTACAATGCGAGTCTAAATATGTTGACAATCATCTCAAAACTGTGAAAAAAGAATGGGGAATAATAACCAAGCTTAAAAATAAAAGTGGCTTTGGTTAGGATGATTGTTTGAAGATGATTACAGTTTCGAAAGATGTTTATGATGAAGAAGTGAAGGTATGATAAATATTATACTCTTCGTAATTTTTATATTTACTTTAGTTTCCAAAATGTTATACAAGGAACTAAAAAATTGCATATTCTAAACTTTATGAACATGCATATCTCAATCATGACAAGTATCTCAACAAAAAACTTGTTATTGGAAAAGATATGGCAACCAGAAATTATGTCAAATCATATGCTGATGTCAACTTGGAAGAGAATACTAAAGAGCAATCAATTTCAATTGAAAATGAAGGGGAATATGAAGAAACTTCAAAAGGAAAAGAGACATCTTCCTCTAGTGCATAAAAGAGGCAACATAGGAAGAGAAATCGCATGTATGAAGATGATAGTGTTGAAAAGTTGTCTAAAAAGATTGGAGATGTAGCATTTACAATCCAAAGCCTCAGCAAAAAATCAACTTGATGTTAATGAGCTATATACAGAAGTGATGAAAATTGAAGGTTTTGATGAGATCACTCTTGGGGATGCATTTGATCACTTGGTTCAATATGAAATGTTGGCAAAAGCATTTATGATAAAAATGTTAATTTGAGGAAAATTTGGGTTTAGAATTTTGTGAACCAAAGCTGCTACAAGCCTGATTGCTAAGATGATTTCATTATAATAAGAAAGTTTATGTTTATTATTTGACAAGTATATTTACTTGTTTAATTTGGTCTAGCATGTTTATGTTTGTTAATTTGAACTAATATATATGAGTATTACATTAAAACTTAATATTTATGCATGACTATGTTTGATGTAAGATATTTATATTTATTTCTCAATGCTTATTTGATATATATTAAAGGGATATTACAGGGATAATTGTCTATACCTGTAAAAAAAAAACAATTTTTATCCAAAAAATCTATCAAGATATTTTTGTATTTATTTATCTTTTAAAAAAATCTTCATACCAAAAAACCCAAATATCTAACTCTTACTTAATACAATAAACTAATTTGGCTTTCTTCATATGAAAAAAAACATATTTTAAGCTTTTAAAATTGAAAAAAAAATTAATAGGTTTTATTTATGAAAAATTTTACAAGGTTATATCTCTGTAATGTTATATGACATATATAGTTATATTTTATAAAATAAGCTATATATGAATATAAGATATAATAAAAAAAATTCATTATTATACTTTTTAGATTTTATTCTTTTATTGTAAGTGATTAAATATTTATATTTAATATTTTTCATATATTAGATAAATTTGAAACAAAATTTAATTCATTAATAAATTATTTTCCAGTTCATTTTTCATAACATAACTAAACACTGGAAAGTCTTTTCTAGTTTATTTTCCATAACACTACCAAACATCGGAAAATAATTCACTTTTCAGGAATTCACTTTTCAAGAAAACCAATTTCCAAAAGGAAACTACTTTCCTGCAAACAAACGGAGCCGAAAATGTTTAATTAAATAATATTTTAAGCCATGAAGTTTTATTTATTTGATTCTAAAATAGTTTAGGGTTTTAATAAGAATTTTGATATGATTAATTTTCTTATTATTTTTTGATATATTTTTTCCAAGATAATTTATATTAAATAAATTTTATTATGTTTGAGAAATTAGTAAATTGGATTTTATTTAATATTTCTAAATGATAGAAATGTTATTTTAAAAATTACATATAAAGTCAATAATTAAAATTGAAGTATGCAATAATTTTATTATGCATGTTAAAATGTTATTATGCATGATAGATGATTATTGACATTAAAAATCAATAATAAATAGGGTCTCCATGTCCTACCTCAAATGTAACTCTAATTTTCTTACTCAATTATGTAAATATTATATAATTTAAAAATATATAAATTTAGATAAGAAAATTATTTTTTAAACCAATACGAAGAAATAATGGTGATGAAGGCTACAACCATGATACTTGTAAAAAACTTTGAAAATTTACAACAATTACCTAGGTTTTGACCATTTAATTCCCTTTGATATCTCAAGAGAATTAGTTTGGAATAACATGTAAGAGGTGTATG
>Ga0325403_1005015_pt1 | contig 12420 bp, 5 predicted proteins | sample PopdelMetagenome_19_FD_205665 | JGI IMG/M metagenome (GOLD analysis project Ga0325403, IMG submission 205665) | Populus deltoides microbial communities from Bellville, Georgia, United States - Xylem-PdKOR-R4 | ecosystem: Host-associated > Plants > Phyllosphere > Stem > Wood/Secondary xylem...
ACCTCTTTCCTTAAATTTGAATAGAAAATTATACAGGCAGCAAACTCATTTATCACTTTCATCAAACTTTCAAAGATTAGTATTTTCTGTATTATATTAAGTGATGAGATTAAAAGAACAAAGAAAAACTATATATAAGAGGAGACACTGCGAGTGTATAATATTGATGCAGTAATACGAGTAAAGATTTGAAGGGGAGTTTCAGTTTTCTTCACAATGATAATTGCAGAGTCTCTCGGCGTGACATCCGTGTTAGCTAGTGCCGTGGATCGTGTTTCTTGGAACCAAAAAAAGAAGCAGATAAATCAAGAACTGTAGCAGTGGAGGCGTGCCCCACCTCCCCTTTGCTTATACACGTCGTGTCCTAGTTTGGGCATCGGCTAGTAGGATTTTGCTAAATAAACAATTCTTGTGAGAACATAGACTTGGACTAGCTACCTAATCATCCATACGTGTAGCTTATAAAAAACAATCAGACTCCTAACTGCAGACCGTGTTAAGGGAAACTGATTGAAACTTGACATTCCAAGAATTGAGGCTCCCCAAGTCAGCAATCTGTCCCTTAATTATTCAATATCATAATGTCTTCAAGATAAGAGTTTGACTCTTCTATTAAAAAAAAAAAAAAGATTAAGGGTATATAATTAAAGCAAGTTCAAATAATTACAATATGGATCAAACTAATTAATTCACACCTCCAACCCCACCAAGCTAGCTGGTGCTAGCCTGCCTGTATACGTGCGGTTTATCATATGCTTAATCGTATATTTGATTGGTGTATTATCGATATTTTCTTAATATGATTTCTCCAAAAAAAAATTTAATTTAATTGATCTCTCATCTCAAAATATATAAATTTTTTAATATTTGACTATGCTAATAAAACATTAGACAAAATTTGTAAAGCTTATTTTTAAGAGTTCTTAATTTGTGTGTGTATTTCTATAATTATCAGATTGATTTATGAAAAAATAGTAAAATATATTAAATAATTCACGTTTGAAGCCTGTGTAAAAAAAACTAACACTTAAAAATATATAACTAATAGAAAGTCTTATTCTGTAATTAGAATATTTCAATTTTATCTTCATTTTTTAATCACTGCATATCACCAAACCTGATTTCTTCATTTTTTGTCATACTACATTTCTTCTTGTTAAGGAATTTTTTTTTGTGCTTCCAAATAGTATCTCCCTATAAAATTTCTATTTTTTAAAAAGTATGATATAGAAACTAATATTTTAAAAGTTTCAATTTTAAACTTTGTTTTTTTAATTGAATTAATCTTGAAGCTTAATTATTAGAAAATAATATTTCCATAAATTTTATTATGTCATAGTAAGATATTTCATAATAATTATACTAAAAGGTAAGGGGTAATATAGCCTATCAAGGGCTATGATTAGCTCAACACAAGGAACCAAAAAAGGGGCCAAACTTGGAAGCGTGACATTTTCTCCTCTCAAAAAGATTCTCCAAAATACTCACCTCCCCAAAAACAGAAGATTAATATGGCAGCTCGTGCACCAGCATTCCTGATGCCATCCCCTGCACAAAGTTATTAGAGTGGGAATAATAATTCTAAACTTCGTAAAGAAATTTATTTCGTCAGATTCTCTAACTGCTAAGGTCTTCGTTTATGGAATTGAAACAGGGCTACTTCAAGATCATTTGGATAATTCTGGAAAAACAGAATATCCATCATCTCGACCACAGAACTGAAACCCTAGCCATATCTGCACACTCTTTCTTAGCCAACCTACAATCTTATAGCTGAATAACTAATCACCTCATAAGAAATAATTAGGCGAAAGCGCACAGTAGATTTGCTATGGAAAACTGAAGGCCATTAACTTTTTGACACTTGAACAAACAAATGCTTCGACGACTTCAAACTATTGATCGGGAGAGAGAGGAGGGAAAAAGAAATGAAACTTCATGTACGTTTCCTTAAAATCAAATGGTTCCTTGGAATAATCTACGGCTTTTGTCGAGGATGTGACGCACATACACTCTTCACTGTTTATTACTAAAATTTTCCCTCTGCCATCTATATAATTAATTATTACTCTAAAATGCATGAGTTTTTCATGTACAAGTCACATTAATATTCTTCATTTTCTCACACATTAATATGAATGTTTTGCAAAATTTTAGGCCTTTTCAATTAATTTTTTTATAATAATTTAGTCCTAATAAAAGACCACTTTATTAGACCACTTGATTTTAATTTCTTATATTTTGATTTCTTATGAAAAAAATAAAATTGCATAAAAAAACCAAAATAAAAAGACACCAAACATTATAATAATTTTATGTTTTTTTAATTTAATCCTCAAACTTTTTTATAATGATTTAGTCCTAATAAAAGACTACTTGATTTTGATTTCTTATGAAAAAATAAAATTACATAAATAAGAACCGAAACGAAAAGACACCAAACATGGATGACATGCCATCAATTTCACAAAAAATAGACTTTAATTCTTAAACTTTAAAAATCACACAAATTATATAATTTTAATGTCTCAATATTTTTCCAATTTAATTTTGGTATAAAAATTCATTTTTTTGTCCCTAATTAAAAAAGAAGTGCGAGAGAGGTCCCTAGATTCTAACAATAAAAAAAAAATATCACTGACACGGATTTATACCACCAAAATAATCTATATTTGTATTTAATGATTCCATTTGATTAAAGGAGTTCATATTGGGTGTTTTTATACCTTTAAAGTTCGTGAAAAAACAGATCTGAACACAGTGATTATGGGATTCGGGTTGATTTCAATTTTTTGAAGGGTTTTTTAGGTTTTTTAAAGTTAAGAGTACCTTTCTGTTATAAGAAACAGCTTCATTGGCGACCATATCCAGCTGGTGGATGGGGCCTCCGATTAGCACTGCCAGGAGGTGGCTGGGGTCTCCGATTTGCTCCACCATGTTGTGGTGGCATTTTATTTCCTCTATGATCCAGTGCTGAAAATCGGTTGCTGCTGGGATTGCTAGGTTGGCAGGCGGGGGAAACCTACCACCCCATTGCTGGTGACTACCAGCTCCAGGTGATTGGTAACTCTGATAGGCGTCATAACCACCTTGATAAGCATATGTTGAGGTCCCAGTTGACGTATGTTCCACCGGCCCATGTGGATACCTTGGTCTACCATTCTGATGAAATTCAGGTGGGTGGTACGCGTGCCTTGGATGTGGCCCTCTCATTTGGTTCTCTCTTTCATTCTGAGGACGGGACCTTCTATAAGAGGGGTTGGCACCTGCCGAACCATATCCATGGTCATAGTGAGTTGGCATATGAGGACATGCAGAACGGGGATAACCTGCATGAGAACAATCTATTTCTGGTTGTAAAGTTCCATAGTGTCCATGATTGTGCAGCCCATTTGAATAGAAAGAGTTTGGTGGGCCGCAGGGAGCTGCAAAATAAGGTGGTGGTCGGGTGTGCATATGATTGCCATAGCCATTGCGATCTATCTTCTGTTGTAGACTATTGGAAACTAGTCGATGTGATGCCTCCCCAAGATGATGGGCAGAGATGGTTCCAGGGGGATTTCGTCTGAAAGGAAGAACCAATCAAACAGTTTTGCTGAAAAAGTGGAACATATACTGTAATTGAAGCATAAATGCGCGCGATCGGCTAAGGAAAGAATGGAGCATCTTCTCATGCAATCAACCAAACAAGAATTATTTCACTTGCAGGGTAGATCAAGTAAAGCACACCTGTCATTCTCCCAAGGCCTCCTCCCAGAATCCTCATGCCATAAAATTGGTTCAGGTTTCAGATCACCTTGATCTACCGTCTACAAAAAAGAAACAGAAATTGATATAGTGACTCTCAAGCTAAGACAACTTTGCCAAACATATCCATGCTCCATGTTAGAAGTTAAATAACCAAAAGAAACATAAAAAACCTACATCAACTAATTATTATAGATGACTGGAATAATTCCAGCAAACTTTCATTCAATAAGCAGAAAGGCAATTGCAGATTATATATGCTCAGAGTAAATAACTACCCACATGCACCAGATTTTGCACATCTAAAAGTCTTGATCTACCTGATGTCATATGATAAAATGCAAATGAAATGCATATGACAAACCAGTACAGAGAAACAAACAAGGTTTGTCAGCTAAGCAGTCACGCTTGCTGTTAATAAAAAAACATATCATGCTAGAGGAGATTTCAAGTAACAACTTTGATTGCGGGTGCATTTAGGCATCACAACCAAATACATACCTTTTTCGGGAATATAACACCAGCAGGCGGACGAGTGATGTGTGTGTGTGGATCAGGAAGTCTGTATATAACACATCTGAATAGAAAAAAAGAAAAAACAATAGAGAAAGGAACAGGAACAAACCATAGACAAATTATGACTTAAAATAATCTGATAATCAAATCACACTCAAACATTTATAAGCTCACATGACTTCATTGGCCAAAATGTCTTCCATGCTTACAACTCGAGACCTGAATATAGGAGGGCGAGTATCTCCAGCACAAGGAGATAAATAGCCATTCATCCCATCACTGCAGCCATAAATAAAATCAGAAAATCATCCAAACAGATTTTAAATTTGTGATTACTGTAGAAAATATAGTTCATTTAAACCCAAAATCTGAGAATATAACAAGCTGGTGAGCTTGTAGTGAACAAAAGTTAAAAACATGACTCGAGATAAGAAACTTCAAGAGTTTCACATCCTAAAGTTGACAGTAATAGGCACATGAATGCATGGCATGCTAAATCCACAAATCATATAACATATTGGTAGAACAACTCCCACCAATGGATCGCTAGGGAAGCAAGCACAATCAAAACATGATTTTGGAGCATAGAGTAGCTTTCAGTCTCAAAGGAAAACTAGTGTCATATGTTGTAGCCTAAAGATTATAAGGTAACATTTTCAAAGCTAGAAAACAGCCTGCAACAAAATTAAATCCACTTTCTGGGATGGTAGGAACTTGGTTGAACACAAGAAGAATCCAACACTTCAGATAACACAATTATGGAAAATAGACTTGATTAAAATAAAGAAAACTGATTCTCTGGTTTATAAAGGATTTATTTCACAAGCACAAACCCCATATCAGAAGATTCTCTTTGAGACAAAGAATGAACATCCATATACAAACTACAAACAATATTCGAAAATGAAATGAATCCAACATAAAAATAGAAAATCCAGGTCCGCAAGAAAAGAGCAGCCACATGAACTTTGCTTCCCAGATGACAGTTGATTTCAATATTAAAATACTATTACTGGTTTGCTTTCCCTTTATTGTCTGCCAACTAGTGCAACTTTTTAGCATTCTGTCAAAAGTTTGACTCAGAAAGGAAAGTTGTATTCAAGCTTGAACGCATGACACTAAGAATGGAAAGTTATGCAACCCGGATGATCACTTGACATTTCCTATTCCAACTTAACAAAGTTCACATCCAGAAGCAACAAAGAGCAATTCATGTAAAAATCAGAACCAATCAAATTCAGACCCCCATGAAAGTTACCCACTTTCAAAACTCAAAGTTAATACTTATGTAAATTATTCTGTTTTAAGTGATTCAATACAGACCTCAACTCAGGATAGATACGCTCCTTGACTTCAGCTCGTTCTTTGTCTGTTATTTGTTTGCAATGATTATCGAGTAAATTTATGCTCTCAGAGAGAGAATGAGATGATGACACAAAAAGCATGTCAAACATCATACTGTTTCTCCTTGCTTCTTCCTCCTACAAAACATCGCGACATTCAGGTCAGGTGATGTAAGACCATAGGATCTTCTTGTAAGAAAATTCAAGAAATGAAAGAAACAAATAATGAAGCAGACCAACTTGATTCAAGATGCATACCGTTAATGTGTGCTCAATTTTTTGGACCTCTGCAAGAAGGCGAGATTCATCAATGAAGGGAAGCTTTGCGATACCCTATTTGGAAAATACAACAGAATCAATGAGAACCACTTCACTAGAAAATTACTCCAACCACACAATCATGCCTGAAAGGCCAGATGAATTAAGATCACAAAGATAAACTAACCTGCCATGCATATCGCTTTCCATTCATGTCCACTTCAAAATCTGATAGATGCAACAGAGGTTAGAACACATCTGATCATGCATGTATATAAAGATAGTCATGGATCAAGCTCTCTTTTCTAGTAAAGATGTGTACCAGTAGGATAAAAATCAATAAAAGGTGAATTTGGATCCGTCATCAATTTCCTATAGTGTACAGGGAGAGCATGGGAACTGCAAAAAAAATTTGTTAGCTCCTTCTCAAGGAGTTTTTGCAAATAGAAATGGCTTCCCTGAGGGGATATGAAGTAAATAGATAGGATACCTTGCTGCAGGGAAAACTCCCAAAAGCTGGTTGAATGGTTTGAATGGAGAACCAAGTTCAAAACTAATGTCCAGTTGACCAAGATCTTTGAGATCTGAAGCAAAGGGCGCATAGTGATAGGGATAAAACCTGAAACAAAGAATTCATCCAGTTCTGAGTTGAAGGTCTGAAGGCATTGACACATCAAGTGCAAAGACAACATGTAAACTGCAGTTTATCTTGAGAAGTCGGTCTGAACCATCAAATCATCTTGCAACAATGAGCCATGTCAGAATATTTCCTACAATTATAATGGTCAACGACTCAGCACCTAGACTGCAGTGTCCAAATTGCCATTTATTTTGGCAGGCATGAAGTTTAAGAAGGGAAAGAGCAGAAGTTGCAGCAGAAACAAGAACTCAGAACTGCTACAAATGAAAATTCAAAAACTCACCACTGCCAAGAACAAATGCCTTCATAATAATAATGCATGACCCAACACAGCCCTTCTGTATATCTCAAAACCTACTCAGTTGAATGTCAAAGATATAAGATCAGCTTACATGTCTCATAGAAACATCGAAGACGGAGGAAATTCAAAGCTACAGTCATACATGTACTTACAACATCTCTCCGTATATCTTCCATTTCCTCAAGAGTTTTTGCAGAAAACTTCTGTTCATAATATCTTTCCTTCCAACCTGGTTCTCCCAATTTGACCTGGTAAAGGAACATTGGAGAGAAACATCAGTAAAAACTAATGGCCCAAAAAAGGAAAAACAATAAAGGGAGTTTGGCAGGATACTAAAATTCATAGAACATGAATGATAATCAACACTTCTATAGGAGACTCAAACCTTGTCTTCTCCATGATTCTTTGAGTTAAAAACATCAGATTTCTCACAAAGTAACTCCTTAAGCTTAGTTTTCAATTCTTCTTGGTTTTCATGTACCTGAAAAAAATTAAGTGCCCATCATATAAATGTAACAAACTGCAGATTTCAGTTCCATAAGAAAATAAAATGAGTAAACAAATGGACACTTAATCCCTTGCCAGCAAGGGCTCATACCAAATGAAAGGCTAGCCCATAGAAAATGAGTCCTAAAAAGAATGGCTGAAGGAGTCAGAATTACATTAAAGTGCCTCTCCTCAAGCAGGAAAACATACTTCTATTTCCAGACTATTCTCTGCCTCAACAATGGCAGCACCGATATTGACTGTTGAAGACAAACGTGCAACTTTATGCCTCCGAACAGAGGATCGTTTACCATCAGATGTCTAAGGATGTGTTCCATCATCCTGATATGGTGAAGGTGTAGGAGCTGAAGCAAGACGAGAGCCATGAAATCGGGCAACTGCAACCAAAGATTCAGGTTGATTTTGAGGCTCTGCATCATCACCTCTCCTAGCCTGTGCCTTTTCATGCTTAATTCTTTCTGCCTGACGCTGCAATGTAAGGACAAAATAAATTAGTTCACGGTGTTGAAAGGAGGTGCTTCTTTCTGTCTGTGCCTCTTCTTGTCTATCCAAAACTTTATGGTAGAAGGTTCCATAGACTGTTGCTTATAAATGAAAATATTTTTGCTTCTACAGCTAATAGATATCTTATTGTCTCATATCCATCTTTTCAATACCCTTCCGGAGATATCACATTATCATCCCATTTACAAGGGAAAAAAATACAATTAGTAACCAGGAAAAAATCAATAAAATTCAGAATTGATCAAAGGTGCACAAAACAATTATGCCTAAACTTCATATAATTCCAGTAAAAGGGATGCATGCATCCAAACTTTTGGAGAAAAAATTTAACCTGGTGCAATTGTGCTCTTTTCTGGAATATCTTATCTTCATATGAACCCACAGCTTGAATAAAATGTTCCACTCTATTTAAATTAGGCTGAGAAAACAGAAAGTTATAAAGAACAATTTATGAGCAATCTTACAAACAGTCGTAAGTTCAGTGATAGAACCCATTGCCAGCAGCCAACTATTTATGTAGAACATCTAGCACGAACATTGAAGTACCTTGCTGCCATCAGTCAAATACCCATCAAGCACCCTAAATTCCTTCTTATAAACAGCCATCAGCAAGTTGATTGCACCCTGAAAGAAAGGAGTTTTTTTATTAAAAAAAAAGGGGTGTTTTCTTTGTTATGCTGTAGTTAATCTATTTCAGCAGGGAAAGGATCCTAAGCAGCAACTCAAAGAATTCACAATCTGTATTGCCAAAAGATTCATATGGTTTTTCACATGTGCCAGGTTCAATCAACAAAGTAAATATATCCATCTTAAAACACAGAAACAATGTACTTTCAAGTAAACTATTCACGAACCTCACTAATCTCCAGTGTGGGCATGTGTGGCAGGAAATCATTGCCAACAAAGAAACAAATGAATATAAAATCATCTACAATGCGTTCAAGATCAATCTCAAATGGAGGATTAGGAATTCTGAATTCATACTCCAAATACTATCTAAGAATCCAGATATTGAGAAACTGCATCAAGAAAAGAGTTATGAAGCAAAAAGGGCTAGTTGATGCAATGTAATGAAAGATGTTTACACCCAAAACTTTCAAAGACCTTTAAAATGCACCTACCTGGTATGGTTTTTTGGGCACAGTAACGTCATTGCCTTTCTCATCAAATTCTCCTGCCTTTCTCTTCGCCTTTCCTTCACAATCAGCTGCTAAATGACCGATCTGACCACATAGGAAGCATTTGTCTTGTTGTCCAGGAGTGAAAACAATCTGAACCGAACCATTAAAAAAGGCCGTTAAAGAAAATTAAAATCCAACATTTAGCAGATGATTCATCAACCTTTGTCAAAATAAGTGGAAGTTTAGCAGTGGGTTACAGGTATTTAAAATAGACTCTTTCAATCCACTTATTCTGATGATTGATGAACAAGCCTTTGGTCAAAATAAGTGCCATCTATTTACTCTCTGCTAAATAATTAATACTAATAGCTAAGAAACAGCATAAGAAGTTTGAAATTGAATTCATTTTTAGAGAAATGCAAATATCTCTAAACATCAAGACAGACCTCTCGAAGAATTGAAAAATGAACTTCATGGGTAGCCAGAGCCAACATGATTAAATCTGCATCCTATCAGAAACACCAATAAACAGAGGAAAGAATGTTAGACTACAAGGAAACTAACAATTAGGTTATAAAAGAACAGGAGACTCAGTTGAGGAAGAAATATACCAAACCATACAGGCAATGGCGTGTATTTGGATTATAACCGGGAAGGTTTCTTTGAAGACGGATATAGGACATGATTTTGTGTTCCCCTTCCCTGGGAACATTTGCATCAGAAAGGATAACCTTCACAAAATAGAAATGTGAACTGATATTCAAGCATTATTCATTTGCTACTGTTACACACCAGAAGGTGAGTATAGCATTATATTTGCAAAAGAAAACAAAGCACTGCATGAGAAAAAAATTAACAAGGGACCACATTATGGGTTATACCTTAATTTTCTTCCATCCAGGATCATAATTTAGTCTAAGATGAATATAGTACTGCAATGCAATTGACAAAACAGCCATAAATTCAGTTCCAGGAGTGATAACATTGGAATCAAAAGTTTGAGATGACTCCTTAGGGGGAAGCTTCCTGCCCTCCCTCTCGAACTCCTCTCTTAGCCTTTCTTCTTCAGCAGCCTACAATACAAATAGGGAATTACTGATAGTTATTGAAATGGTGTATGTCCTGCTATGTGTTAAGTTTTCCTCTTTTAGAAGAATATAGCAAAATAAGAATGAAGATATATGGAAAAAAAACCCATAAGGAATACTGAAAACCTAGATAATCCCAAAATAGATCCAAACATGTACGATAAATACAGTCATGGGCATCCTGAAAAGTTAAGTAAATGTTCACTAGCAAAAACTTGAAGATTCCAAAACTAATGAAAATTCCATAAATAGTTAAACAGGATGTTTGCATAACCAAGGATTTATCTATTGCATGGCCAAAAAGTTCACCAGGGATAATTGCAGTTTCCAAGAAATGACCAAGTAAAAGGGACTACAGAGCAGGTATCAGAATCATGGGCTCTAGTACTCTCATTTCAAAGAAACAATTTGATAACTCCGAAAACCATCAGTTTTCCCCAGGAAGAAGAAAGATTATTTTCATCCAACAAACTCTAAGTGCTCCTCAGAAAATCTTTATTTAATAAGCATTCCTCCGAGAGTTGTTTTTGTATCTTTATAAATATTTCTCCTTCTTCAATAAGTAATTGGTTAAGCTAGCCTATGTGCTTTATCCAAAAAACTCGTGTTACTTCAATTCACTTTCAGATACTAAGCATCCATTGTCAGCCATTGCATCAATACATGAACATACCAAATAATTTTACTTAATATAAAAAAAAACTAAGACAGTAATTTTAACAAAGAAACTTGGTTTGCTGATTAACCAATAACCCATGACACTCTCCAACTGCATACACGAAAAGGAGGCCTCCATTGTTAACATAAACACATACCGCATCAGCTGCATCTTTAGCTGCCCTAAAACGCCTAGACCGCTGCTGTTTTATTTTCGCACGAGGTGCAACTCCATCTACAAGTCATTCCCACAAAATCAGTACACTTACAAAATACAGTAAAAGAGAACGACCCAATTTGAATCACTCACCAATTGCCATGTACAGCAATTTCCGAGGCCTCACCATCACAAAAAGCCTATCAATATAATCAAACATACACTGAAATACCCCATCGAAAGAAGTAGGCGAAGGCTGCAAGAGGAATAAAATTTAAACAAGCAAAAAATAAATCACATTATCAAAAAAATAAATAAATCCAGTTTGATTCAACTCCATTAAGACCAAACCAAACTAGCATTCTAAAACACAGAATTAACTTCCCAAGACAGAAAATAAATTCAAATACGCAAGCAAAAAGGCAAGGGCGGGAGAGAATCGGAATCTTACTCTGTCTTCGGGATGAAAGCAAGGATGAATAATCCCGTTCATATCGAGATATAAATTATCATACTCGATATTGTTAGGGTTAGGTCTACTTGTATCCACAGGAATCTTAACGCCTTCGATAACAACCGGTTCTTCTTCGATCACATCCACCACCGCTAACGGATACTTCTCCGCTAACCACCGATAAAAGGCCGGCACTCCCATCGCAAATCACTCAAATCAGCGACTCACCAATCCAGCTCGCTTGAAGAAACGGATTGAATAGATAGCATAACAGCAAGGAAGTGAACCCTAACCCTTACCACGGAGAATATGAGAAAAGCAAATTTCTCATGTTGCGTCCGTGGATAATGGTGTACTTTTTAGTTTTTAGGATTCGTTACGCGGCAGCGAGTTAGGGTACGGGGAATTGTTTTACAGAGATGCCCCTGGGTAATTTGCCGTGATGGGTAAGAGAGGAAGATACATGGGGATAAGTGTAAGGGTGATTGTGTCTTTTTAGAAGGTAACAGGGTCAGCAAGCGGATCGGGAACGGGGGCTGGAAATGGATTGTTCTCTCGCGCAAAAACAGATTTTTGACACGAAAGATATTTGTTCTTATACTGTTGGGAAAAGCGGGGGAAGGATTTGATATGGCTGGATTTTTGTTGCAGGTGTGTTGAGGGTGCTTTCTCATATTTTAGTTGCGTGCTGACAAGCTAAACTCCTGTATGAAACGAGGGAGGCTTGTAACGTTCCCTCGAAATTATAATAATATTATTTTTTATTAAATAATTGAGTTATTTATTTTCCTTGGAATTTCTTTAATGTTTATTCTTACTAACATTTTTTTTTTAAGGCTCGCTGCCAATAAAGGTTACATCCGGAGGAAACTTAATGGGACACCAGGGCCTTGCCTATGGGATCTTCAAACTTTGTTCAAGTCTTAAGGCTAACAACATCTAAGCCTTGCTTTTAATGTGATCTTTTACTATTGAAAAAAGAGCTCCTTCTGTGTGTGCTATATTTTCCCTTAATCGAAAGCTCTGCTGTTCACAGGGGCTATTTGTTTACGCGCGACTATAGTTGTATTTTAATTATATCGTAGTTTTCAGCCGTTTGATAATGAAAAAAGAAAAGATTTACTGTT
>Ga0325403_1005019_pt1 | contig 12414 bp, 9 predicted proteins | sample PopdelMetagenome_19_FD_205665 | JGI IMG/M metagenome (GOLD analysis project Ga0325403, IMG submission 205665) | Populus deltoides microbial communities from Bellville, Georgia, United States - Xylem-PdKOR-R4 | ecosystem: Host-associated > Plants > Phyllosphere > Stem > Wood/Secondary xylem...
AGGATTAGGGTCATGGTGTATATTCTTATAATTTCTCTTTTTATCTAGTGATTTAAAAGGTAGCCATTGTTTTTTTGGTAGCAGAACCAAGTTCCCAAACATGGTTTTCACCTTTTCTCTTGAGGTGGATATGTTTTGGAAATTGGCGACTCGGTCTGCATATGCTTAATCTCTGTTCTGCCTTTTGTCCAATTTTACTTCCCTTTGTGTTTCTCTCCGGATCTGAATGATTGGTCGTGCCTGTTGTTATTCTGTTTTGTGCAGCATGTATTGCTGTGCTATTTTAGGACGTGGCTAGGTGCGGTACGTGGTGGGACTGAATTTTTTGTTTTAAAGAAAAAATAAAAACTTTCTACCAGGTCATGGAGACTTGGATCAAATAAGTGGTTTTATTTTATTAAAAAGTAAAGAATTTTAATTATACCGAAGTATTTTGAGAACTAAAATTAAAATACGAAATAAATTTTATTTTTGATGGAAGAGTACAAAAAAAATTAAAAAAATAAAGATTAAATTTTTAAAAATAGCAAATCACAAATTAGAATTAAAGAATGCAATTAAAAACAAAGAGCCAAAATTTTTTTTTTATGAATTAAAAGAATAAGGATATAAGTGGAAATTTCTTTAAATTAGAGGATAATTCTTTAATTTTGCATGATTAATGTGAATATTAAGAGGAGATAAGAAAAAAAAAAAAAGAGCATCGCACGACAACAAACATGTCACCATTGACCACATGTGTCGATCTAAAAGGAAAAGGACACTGCTAGTAACACAGTGGAAGGGGGATTTTGGCTTCCGGGAAACACCGTACACGTTGCTCAAAGGTTGTAAACACATGCGCAAGCGACCTTTTGATTTTTATATTTATTTAATTATCGAATCGCCCCTTAAGTGACCTGATAATAACAAAAAAACCATTATAAAAATTCAAAAAAAGCCTCTTGATGCTAGTTTAATTTTTTTTGCTTTCAATGACATTTTAGTTGTTTCAATATGCTCTTGAAATTAGAAAAGATTTATTTGTTCTCAATCAATTTGATAATGACTAATGGGCTTTATGAAAATACTTCAATGTCTTCCATAGTTAGTTTTAAGTTTTTTGGTGGGAAGAACAAAATTGTGTAAACATTGTTATAATAAACAGTGCTTTCCTCTCCTGTTTTAGGTTTTGTTACTTGGTAGTTCACAGAGAGAAATTTTATCATAGCTCAAGAGCAATTACCACTAATTAGTAAATACAGAAACAAAGAGGATTAAAAAAAATATTTCTAGACTCTAGATCAAAATGTAAAAATATAAATTTGTAGACTATAGATGAAAATGTTTAGATATATTTTGGTGAGACTGATCGTGATTTTTTCTTTTATCTTTTTTATTTGCATCTTAATTTTGCATTATTATAAAATTTATTGTTAGAGGAGAGTGAAGGTTAGATAAAAAGAATGGAGTAAGTAGGAAAACAAAACTTAAATCATCTATTTGATTATCTAGTTAGGTTAAGAAAAGGAAGAGAGAGCTGATGATTGAAAAAATTAAGAAAAAAGTATCATTATAGTTCATGCTTTTGTCTTTTTCAATCATGTGATCTCCTGGAATGAGATTTAAGTGTTTCAAAAGTGGATGATCACACGTTTATGTCAGTATTCCATTTATAAGAATGGGAAGAGCAGAGGGTTGGTGGTAGAAGTCTCAATTACTGCAAAACAATCACTTCTTGTATGGTTTAGGGACTTTCCGATGATTAAGTTAATGATTTTATAGTAAATGATTATAATAAATAAAGAGAAGAACATTAAACTCTAAGAGCAAGAATGTTTGCTCTTAGCTTTTGTGTGATAAATGCTTTAAGAATGTATGATAATAGAATAAAAATTGTGAATCCTTTAGCTGGATGGTTCAAAGAGTATTTATAGCTCTTGTACTTTAAACCTTGTTTTGCTTGGGGGCCAAAAGTCTTTTTCTATTGAATATCTTATTATACATCATTAATGCTGATGGGAATTACCCTTTCACATCATTAGTGCTGATGGACAAACAATAGAGCTATAAAAGACTTTTCTATCTTATTTCATATGCAACATTAATGTTGTTGAGAATAACCCTTTTATAGAATTAATTTAGATTGAAATATAATTGGCTCTTAAATGACTTTTATACATTTAGGAGTGTTGGGAAATGACTATCCTAAGCTCTTAGGGATAGCCTTGCGACTTAACCTGAGGCCAAAAGACCACTGACTCTATGTTTGGATTTGCAATGATTCTAAACCCAAAGGTTTTGGATCCGACATCTTTCTAAACCCATATGTGTTTAGGCTCAACGTGTAGCCAAGCCTAAGGGACATATATATGGTGCCTTGCCAGACCCACACGTGCTTGAACTCAACGTGCAGCCGAGCTCGAGGGATTTCTGGAGTCTTTCTAGACCCACATGCGTTTGGGCTTGGCATGTAACCAAGTCTAAGGGAGTTGGGTCTACCACCTTGCTAAACCCACAAACATTTGGGCTCATCGTGTAGCCGAGCCTAATGGTGTTTGGTTTGACATCTTTCCAGGTCCACAAATATTTATGCTAAACATATAGCTGAGCCCAATGGGGTTGGGTGTGTTAGGTCTAGCATCTTGCTAAACTCAAATGCACTTGACTTTAGCGCATAGCTGAACCCAAATGTTTTAGGCCTAGAAATAAAACTAGACCTACGTCGTCTGGACTTGGTATTTTGTCAAGCTTATGCATCTTGAGTCGTCACCTTGCCATTAGTCTTTCTATTCATGGTCCTCTTAAGCAAATGAGTTGTGTATAAAATATGTTGATCCATCAATAGCCCCTCAAGTATTTGCGTGTTCAATACATAAAGATTTTGAAAAGTCATCTTTAATGAAAGACTTTTTACCTTTCAAATGACATTTGTCTATCCCACATAGAATTGTTAGAATTCTTATGGCCGGATGACTCGTCCTTATTGGAAGATGCCCCCTGGGAAACGAAATGGTGGCTTGCAATTAACATAATAATTAAGTGGATTTCTAACAGTGAGAGTGAAAAGTTATCTCCTTTATAATCCTAGTTATTCAATTTTTCTTTCTTTTACCTTTTCTTTTTGCGATCTTTGTAAAAACAGATTTGAAGATTTCTTGAGCAAGTTCTGCTATTTTCTGAGAAGAAGTTGTTATTCTCGATACTTTCACTTAATAATTTTCTCTTTTTTTTTTTTTTATCAAAACCAAATGAACCTTTATAGAGTCAGGTCTGACCTTATGAGGAAAGGCATTGACCTTATAACTGAAGGAAGCGGTTGGGGACAAAGGTCCACCAAATTAAGCCCAAAGACTGGAGATAGAACTTTAGTGTTTGGGAAAGATAGGTTTTATCACAAGAGAAGCCCTTCCTTTAATGTTCTGAGGGAGCCCCGAGGAATAGAAAGGCTACCCTAAACCCCCGAGGATGACGCTTCTAGTGCTCTAGGCATTGAGGAGGTAGCCTTTACCTATGGTTGATAGCCTAAAGAGTATGTGGCTTAATTTCCCTCTAGGGATGAAAGGATTAGTCAAGAGATCTTAGACTCCGCAGGGAGATATTACGAGAATATAACCCCAGTATGCATGTATGAATTAGAGTACTCTTTTCCTCTTCAAGGGTTTATGATAACTTTAGGTATTATAGATTGGGCCCAGGCCAATTGCACCCCAATAGATGGGTGATCTTGTCAACTTTTGACAAGTTTATTGGGATAAAACTTTTTAGGACGTGTTACCAACTGGTTACGGGCTTTGATGGCAGTAATGATATGCATTGTTTGTTTACCTTCATTAATAAACCCACTAAAGTCATGAGAAAAGCTTTGTAAGGCAAGGCTGCGTATTTTGAGAAGTTGAGGGGGATGTGGTTGATCATAAGGTATATTAGGACCGTCAGCCTCAGAAAGGGTATACAACAAATTTAGGGTTATTCTCACTACTAGAGGGTACCTCCTCGTGGGGTGAACAATAGGCCTCGTTTGAGCCAGGATGAGGAGAAATTATGTGCTATGTTGGCCTTACCCTTAACCGAGTATGACATCAACATGATGTTCAAAGAGCATTATTAGGCTATATTACAAATTTACAGCCTTATTATCTTTTATTTTTCTGATTTCGCTTCTATGTTGGGTTAACAGTTGAAGGAGAAAGAGAAAGAGAAAGTTCAACTAGATTTGCAGAAGGAAGCTTATATACAACAAGGAGGGGATCTTCGTCTCTTTATATGAGTGGGACCAGTACTAGAGAAGAGATGAAACATGACCCCATCATCATGGATGAGTTTTCTATTTTTAAGGTTTTGATTCCTGAGGGAGCAATGGCGAGGGCTAGGACTTTTTGCAACAATGGAAGCTGAGGTAAACTGTACTTCCCTAGCTGGGGGTCAAGCATATCTAACCCCTCCTAAAGTTATTACAGGTGCTACTGCCTATTTTAAGAAAAAAAATATCTTCACCTCTGTGGTGACTAGGGCTTTAGCCTCGGTTGTAAAGGCTTCTTCGTCAATGATGGTTGTTCCATCTTCTCCTTCAATCCTGATTATAGAGGCCACAACTATTGGGCCTTCTACTACAGAAGCTGAATAGGGGCTTGAGGATGTTTTTTTTTTGCCTTGTCCTTAGTCGAGCTCTCTTTATTTTCCCTACCCTATCTAAAAAGGAGAGGTAAGCCATGAAGGTCATTGTTGATAGGAGGTCTAGGATTGGGAAGACTAGCCTAGAGGTGGTGAGGCAACTGCAGAGGATTCTCACCATCCCTTCGAACATTTTGATGATGTTTGACGAGAGATATAACCACCATCTAGCCTTGACTGAACAAATAGCCTTTAATGTAAGGAACTAGGTGAGGAAGGCCATTGTCAAACATAAGGTAGATTAGATTGTCATTCAAATGCTACAAGAAGAGAAGGCTGTTGTGGAGACTAAATTAAAGGATCTCAAAGTGGCCTATACATCATTGAAGGATGACATGCAATATGTTGCCTTTTACTTGAGCTCAACTGGGCAACAACTCCGTAAGGTTTGTCATAACCTAATTTTTTACCCTTTTAATTTAATTATTATTATTATTATTTACTGAAAAAATGATAAAAAATGAAAAAATGATGATGAAAAACAAACAAAAATGAAATAAATGAAGAATGGATTAAAATTTAGGGTTAATGGCAACAAGATTGGAAGTTTTGGGATTTAATTAAATTTTGGATTAGTTTTATTGACAAAATCAAGAGCTTAATTGATGAATTGATAAGTTTGGGACTTAAATGGACTTGGATTTAATTGAATTAATGAAACCAGGGACTTAATTAAAAAAATACCAAAGTTTGGGGTTAATTGGGGGCACAAATGCAACAGATTAAAGTCCAAGGACTAATTTATAAAAGGCGCTGAAATGCAAGGGTCTAATTACAATTTAACTAGGGGTTTAATTACAAAACTTTCAAAACTTCAAGGGCCAAAATGCATATAGTTGTGAATACCAAAACGACACCATTTCTAGTTACTGTTCATCTTCCTCACCCGACTGAAACAGACTCCTACCGCTACTCCCACCATTACACTTGCAATTAACACACTTCATGGCTGTAAGAAACGACATAGTTCTCTGGCTATAAAAGCGAGAGAACGACTGTTCGCCTAAGGGGGTCATGAGTAGAACGAAACAAAGGGAAAGAAAACAGAAAGGACCCCGAGGCTAAGACACTAAAAAAAGCTAGGAGAACAAACTAAACAGAGAAAGGGAAAACATGAGGGAAAGAGAAACGTAAATAGGCAAAAAACCTAGTAGAGAGGAACGAGAACCAGAGAAAAAAACAGAGAGATCATGGGGAAAGAAAAACAGAGAAAACAAATAGAACAAAAAACATAAAGACAGGAAGGAAAGAAAAACAGAGGAGCAATGCAGAGACAAGGATTGGCCCTGTCATTATCTTCATCCCTGTAGAAAAAAGAACAACCTATAAATTATTTTCCATAGAAAGTCGGCATCTGCATCATCTTCTTAGCTCCTTTATCATCTTAGAAGTTGTTGGAAAATGAAAGTAGACGGTGGACACAGAAGGATGAAAGTAATAGACGAGAGTCACCACTAGCGCTGCAACCATTTTCATCGCCTCTTGAAGCAGGTACCCCTTTCCTTTCTCCTTTTATTCTCTGCATATTTTGTTCATAAACACTGTGTGAAGGTAATTTAATTACCTTCGCACTGTGCAGCACGCATGAAGTTACTTCACGTGTGCCTTTAACTTAACCTAGCCAGGTCACTGGCTTGGGCTAGTGACTGGGCCGGGCTGGCTGGGTATAGCCCAGCCCTATATGGGTTGGGTTGGACCCAACTCAAGAAATAAAAATAAAAAATATGTGCATGTAATAAATAAATAAAATATAAATTTATTGGTTTATTCACTGACGCTAGAGTCCGGAATAAAAATATTGATTTAAATTTATTTTATTTTATTGTATTTCATTTTATTTAGCTACATAATAAAAAGTAAAAAAAAATGAGTATGCATAGAAAATAAACTTATTTTATTTGTTTATTCATTGACGTTGAAGTTAGGAGTAAAGTAAATGATTTAAATTTATTTTGTTTTTATAATTACATAATATTTACCAACGCCAGAGTTAGAAGTAAACCATCATAGCACAAACCATCAAACGTTTAGCAATTTAAGACAAAATCAGCAATGCAGCTTACCTCAGGTAGGGTGCGCTAGGGGTGCTAATACCTTCTCTAGCCACAACCAGTCCCGAATCATAGAATCTCTGTTGACTAGTTAGGGTTCCTAGTGACTATAATACTAGGTGACGACTCCTTAAATAAGACATTTCCCCATTAAAAGAACAAGATACCAGATATTTGTTCTTTTTCCAATCCAGATTCATTTTTTAAAGCCGCCGCGATGTCTGGGTGTGATAAGGTTCATGATGAAATAAACTCCCTAAAGTAGCGAATGGTGGAGTTGAGGGCATCTAAAAATGCTATGTGGATTGAGCTCCATATTGTTAGAGATGAAGTTCAAATCTCTCATGCGAGGTTGAAAGCTCTAAAAAACTTTGTTGGAGAGTTCCATGATTGTTTTAGAGGGTCTGCAGTTTTGTCCAAGATGGTTGAGGACGAGATCATCTAACCATGTCCAACCTATACTTTTTTAATCAATCTAGAGGAGTGCATGTAGACTTCAATTCTGACATCCATCCAGTCCTAATGCCTGATTTTGCAGATGTGTTTTTTACTAAGGTTGCAACTGCCCAACATGGGGAATACCTCACTGAGGAGTCTAGCCTAAGTGTCTAAACCTTAGTACCTCTTCTCTCTTTAGTCGTGTAAACATCCTCAGTCCTATGGGGTTCATTTATGTAATATCTTTCATAATGCATTTGATTTTTACTTTTCATTTCACTATTAACTTGTGTGTATAGGTCCAATGCCCATACTTAAAAATTTTAAACTTTAAACTTTATCTAATCTTAACAAGGTTTAAGAAATATCTACCCCTTATCTGAAATCGAGAGGAAATCTTGGTTTTGGGTATATTCTTATAACTCTAGATAAATCTATAGTAGATTGTTAAAAAACTTCTAGGTAGTTTTATGTTTTACTCGTTAAGGAGTTTAGGGCTATTATCCTTAGAGAGACAAAACATTGTGCAATCACACTAGAGAGACCATGTCAATCCCTTCGAAGATAAATTGTATAATCACACTAGAGAGACTGAGTCCATCCTATCCCTGAAAGGTTGTGAGGTTGTTGCCTTGAGGGATAAGAGTTCACTTTGAATAAATTAGTCCTTATTAATAACTTGTATTTTATTAAATATTATATAATTTCAAATGATTAGAGTGTTAGGCATGAGGAAGACTCTTCCTCTCTATATCTTGTAGATAGTAAATGTTTTCCTTCACTACCTTAATGACTTTAAAAGGACCATCTCATTTTGGGGCTAGTTTGCCTCTACTTTCTTTATATACAGTAGCCTCTAACTTTCTCAGCACTAAGTCTTCAAGTTTGAATTTTCTATTCTTGACTCTAGCATTATGATATTAGGTCGTTCTATGTTGATTGACTTCATTTCTGATTGCTGTAATTAAACGAGTTTCTTCTAGGAGATCCAGATTAGTCTTGAGGCCTTATTTATTACCTTTTAATATGTAATCAACTATTGATGAATTGAGCATCCAATCTCAGCTAGGATCATAGCGTCAGTTTTATAGGTGAGGAGAAAAGAAGTTTCCTTAGTAAATACCTTCTAGGTGGTCCTGTAGGCCCACAAAATCTCATTAAACAATTCTGCCCAATTTAACTTGGCATGTGTTATTTTCTTCTTAAGTTTATTGAGTATGATGTGATTGGTGAGTTTGGTCTAGCTGTTGGTATGGGGATAAGATACTGAAGAGAATTGATGGTCAATAAAAAGCCTTTGATATTGATCCTTCATCTTGTGATTGTCGAACTGTGTCCTATTATAAGTGATCTAGACCTTTGAAATCCTAAATATGTAGATGATGTTCTTCCACAGAAAGGAAATGACTTTATTGGCATTGATAGCTGCCAAAGCTTCTGCCTCAACCTATTTGGTGAAGTAGTCCATAACCATCAAGATGAATCGTCTATTCCATGTAGCCTCAAGGAAATGACCCAATATGTCCATTCCTTATTGAAGGAAAAACAATGAGGAAGATATGGTGGTCAATTTTGTAGAAGGTTGTCCAAAGACCATTGTAAATTTTTGACATTGATTATAACGTTTCATCAAGTCGTTAGCATTGCTAAGAATTATTAGCCAATAAAAACCTGCTTTGGTGACTTGAGCAGCAAAAGCTCTAGAGCTAGTACGTAGACTACATATTCTCCCGTGAATTTCCCATAAAACATAAATGCTCTTTGCTAGAGATAAACACTTGAGTAGAGAAGCTAAGACATTTTATTTGTACAAGACCCTATTAACCAGACAGTGCCTTGTTACTTGCCTAATTAGATGAATGACCTTATTTCTATCTAGAGGCAGTTCTCATGTGTGTAGATAATTTTTTATAGGATTTCTCTAATCATCATTTGTGTCAACTGAGGCGGCCATTGACCCTTTTTTTTATATTAGGTCTTTCTAGGATTTCAATTCATACTTCTAAATGGAGCTCAACCGAATTGGTGCTTATCAATTTGTATTTTCTGTAGATACTTCATTAGAGTGGGGTCTCTAGTCTCGAATATCCTTTAACATTATCCTATTATCAACTAGGAATCACTGTGAATAAGGAGAGAAAAAGCTCTCAACGCTTCTATTAGGCCCAAACATGTTATGAGAGCTTCATACTATGACACATTATTGGTGGCTAAAAACTCAAAAAAATTGTCATACTCAAAGACTTGTTCGTGAAGGCTCACAAACACTATTTCAACATCATTGCCTTCATAATTGGAGGATCCATTGACATATACTCCCTAGGGTGGGATCATTCATATGAATCTTGAAGAGATCAGATGTTGGGATATGCTCATCCTAGTCCTTATTTCTAAAGGAACATTCGACTATGAAGTCTGTCAAGGTTTGTCCTTTAATAATTGGACTTGACTAGTATAGAAAGCCATACTCTCCCAGCTCAATTGTTTATTTCACTAGCTGTCCAGACATGTTTGGCTTATGGAGGATTTGTTATAGAGACTTATCTATTAGTACTGTAATTTGGTGAGTTTGAAAATACGGTTTCAATTTCATGGAAACACTCATCAAAGATAAAACTGCCTTTTGTCACTTTCTAATATCTTGTCTCAATAACATATAAGGTTAAGTTGGAGTAGTAGATGAGATATTGTGCACCCTTTTTTTCTCTAACTAATATTAAGCTGACTGCCTGATCAAAAACCCCAAAGTAAAGGAGCAGGCCCTTATTTTCTTTTAGCTATGACAAAATCTTGAGGGTGGAGAGGTATGCTTTGAGCTCCTCAAAGACTTTCTGGCATTTTGGTATCCATTGAAAGTTTGTAATATTCTTCAAGGTCTTGAAGAAAGATAGGTTATATTCCCCTAGCCTGGATATGAATTTGTTTAGGGTAGCCAACCTTCTAGTGAGCTGAACATCTTTGATATTTTGAGGAGGTTTAATATCAAGGATTGCTTAAATCTTTTTAGGGTTGGGTTATATTCTTTTGCTGCTTATTAGAAAACTCAAAAATTTTTCTTTCCTGATGACGAATACACACTTGGTCGGATTCAGCTTCATCCGATAACTTCTTAGAACATAAAAAACCTTTTATAGGTCCCTTAAGTTTTTTTTTTTCATAAGTCATGCTTTTTACTAGTATGTCATCCATATAAGCATCCATATTCTTTCCAATTTTTTGCTTGAACACTTTATTGATTATTCGCTTGTGAATAGCCTTTATATTTTTCAGGTTGAAAGGAATTACACGATAGCAAAAGGTTCATTCTTATGTGATGAAAAAAGTCTTCTCATCATCTTCTAGATGCATAAAGATTTGACGTTACCCTGAGTTAGCATTCAAGGAGCTCAAAAACTCAAAACCAGTCGTGGATCTACTCATTTGTCAATCTTTAGGAGAGGAAAACTATCATTTGGACATGCCTTGTTCAAATTGGTGAAATCTATATATATTCTCCACTTTCCAGTGCTTTTTTTCATTATAACCATATTAGCTAGCCAATCCAGATACATGATTTCACGGATAAACCCAACAGTTAATAATTTATCCACCTCTATAGTTATTACATGTTATCTTCCCCTACAAAAAAAATCTTTTTTTATCAGATTGGAAGGTAGGTTGAATTGACCTGGAGTCAAAGAGTATGTATGTCCAGACTAATGTTTGATATGTTTGAGGTGTTAAAAGCAAAATTAGTTCTATAGAAAAAGAGAAAATTGATTAGTAATTGCTATTGAGGTTGCTTCATAGTGGAGCTTACCTTGGAGATTGCCTTATTTTCTTGTCCAGAAATTCTTCTTTCAACTGCTTTATTGGTAAAAATCCTTTATTGGTAAAAAACTAAAGACTTCTTGCCCTTTATCCATATGGAGGCATAATGCTTAAAAGTCCATTGGTTTCCCTTCATAATAGCCACCCCTTTTGAGTAGTAAATTTCAAGATCACGTACCCCATGCTTATGACTGCATTAATCTGGTGCATGAGAGGTCTTCCTATTATTGCATTGTAGGCTAAAGCTATGTCTATCATCATAAGGGTTTGTTGCAGGGTGATTTATCTTGAGTACGTGCTAATCATAACTGAGATCTTCAATGCACCCTTTACAGGTACAAGTGATCCTTCAATCCTAATAAAAAAGGTCTTCATATGAGTCATCCTTGAAGGATCTATCCCCATCTAGGACATTCCATCTCTAGAAAAGATGTTGTCATCGTCCACCAATACCCTGTGGACTCTATGGTTAATCAGGACCATGAAAATAACCAGTGCATCTTTATAGAGATCAATCACCCCCTCTCTATCTTCTGGAGTGAAAACAATTGGCTCGTGCCATGAACTTTGCTGACGAGCCATTGTTATAACCTATTTTCCATATTTCCTCTGCCACTAAAGGTGCCTCCCTAACCGAGATGCCCTCTAGAATCACATTTATCTCAGTCAGAACTTGGATGAGTTGACTAGGTTCCTCTCTATTATGGTTCACATCGGTATTCCCCTTAACAATCTACTTCAAGTACCCCTTGGCTATCAACTTTTCAATTTCCTTCTTCAATGTAAAGTAATCTTTAATATCATCTTTGCGCTTATGGAACAAATAAAATTTTTTAGAGGTGTGTGTATGGAGGCGACATCATAAAAGGTAAATACTAAATATAATTTTTTCCCTTGATGATCGTGAAAACTTTTGTGATGGTAATGTTTAGGGGGATGGTGTTCCTCTTATTAAGGTATTACTCCTTTACTAGCCTTTTCTCACCTTTATTTGAATTATTCTTTTTGATAGGAGAACAACTTTAGTTGAAGGACTTTTCATCATGAGCCCTTTAATAGAAACAAGAAGGTTTATGTCGTAGTATACTAATTTTCTCTACCCATTCGTGATGCTCTATAACTTGTTTTACTTTCATAAGGCTTTTGTCTGACAAGGCATACAAATCCTTCCACGAGAAATGTTCTCTTACCCAACTTATCCAAGCTTCTAAGGCTACCGACTCAATCAATTCTTTAATTTTAAGCATATATTAATTTAATATCTATACATAAACTCGAATGGACTACCCTCTTATCTGAGTAATGCCAAAGAGTTTAATGGAGCTCCTCTTGGTGGGTATGCTAATGTTGAACTGTGACACAAGTTTTGCATAGAGATCATTGAAACCTATGGTAGAGTTTGGCTTTAAGTTGTTATACCACACTCTGGTTGACCCCCTAAAGGTTGTAGGTAGGATCTTGC
>Ga0325403_1005022_pt1 | contig 12411 bp, 3 predicted proteins | sample PopdelMetagenome_19_FD_205665 | JGI IMG/M metagenome (GOLD analysis project Ga0325403, IMG submission 205665) | Populus deltoides microbial communities from Bellville, Georgia, United States - Xylem-PdKOR-R4 | ecosystem: Host-associated > Plants > Phyllosphere > Stem > Wood/Secondary xylem...
ATTTCTAAAAATCAAAGGAAAACATGGAAAATAAAGATGCCACCTAACTTTTTAAAAAAACTAAGATTTATGATATGTCTAAATAAATGATTGATTATGTTTAAAGAAAGATAGATATTACTCTTATTCTATTTTTTTCAAATAAAAATATTATTTTAATTATTTATTTTTCTTAAATTTATTTTATACATATCATTAATTATCTAAATTTATTTTTTGAATTTATTTGTAAGTTATTTTTTATTGATCAACATTCGTATAAGTTAACATCAAGTCTTAAATTAGGAGTTTCATAACTTTATAATTCTTTTTTGTTTTCTTATTTTTTTAATTTTCAATTAAAAGCATCACATTGGACCTACATTGATCTCTAGAACTAGAAACTCATCGACCTAGATGTTAAAATCCAAGCTAGAATGTGTTTGATATCGTGGTAGTTTTTGTGGTTATGATTTCAAAAAATATGTTTTATAAAAAGATCTTTTGGTTGAGGTTAGTTTGATATTTATATATATTTGGTTAAAACTGTGATTGAAATTGAGGTTGAACAAAAAATAGTTTAATGTGTTTGGTTAGTAACGTTTTTTTAATTGAGGTTATAAAATAACTAAAAAAGATATATATATTAATATTGATGGTTTTTTATTTAAATATTATAGATTTAACTACTACTATTACATCATGAAATAAATAATATTTTATATAAAATATTTTTTTATTGTTCCATTAAACTATCTACAATTTCATCACGTATGAAATCCATTCGACAAGAACTACAGTTTTCGTGGTTTCCTAAGAGTGCAACAACATCAGGTAAAATATCATCAGGAACAAAATTGGGATTGTGATCAAATTATGCAAATGCTACGTCATCATGCGATCTCCTTCTAATTTAATTATGTAGCGCCATTGAATAATGATAAACATTAGTTTTTCGAATAAAACACAATTAAAAATAAAATAAAAATATAATTTTTATTTTATTTTTAATTGTGTTTTATTCGAAAAACTAATGTTTATCATTATTCAATGGCACTACATAATTAAATTTATTTTTATTTTATTTTACTGGGTCGGACCCGATCCAATATATTTGGGTTTGGGTCGTTCAACTCCCCGAAGCATTTCGTCGCTTACTACGCCCTTCCTCGTCTCTAGGTGCCTAGGTATCCACCGTAAGCCTTTCCTCGTTTGAACCTCGCCCTTAACTTTAAGGCTATGCCATCCTAAGGTGCTGCTAAATGGAAGGATCCATGAATGATAAATCATAGATCAAACTGCTGAATTAGAAAAATTAGGTGCTATTGTATAGCTTTGTACCGACTAAGCTCACGAGTTGGAGATAAGCGAACTCGAACCGCTGACATCCGCCACAGGGTAAACTTAATTTAATCTCCACTATTCAAGCGGAGACGACATAAGAAGAAGCAGCCTCAACTTGCTTTCGATTACCTTGTGTTTTAAATGTAAATTGTATTGGGTCCTACAAACAGTAAATTAAGTTTAGTAATTAACCAAACGGTTTATTTATTGTGTTTAGAAAATACACGAACAACCTCAAATACAAACGGGCTCTAAGTTCAAAACATTGCAAACTTGGCAAAGACTCGTTGATGCATTTTGAAATCCAATTTAAGGTTAAAATATCATATAACGCCTACGTTAGTCCCTAAAATTAGGAGATTCGTCGATTTAGCTATTAAAAAAAAGGAGCTTAAACCAAAAGTTGCAAACCTAAAGAAAACTTGTTAATTTATTATCAACTTGTTTTGGGATTAAAAGCATCATGTTAGGTCTAAGTTGGTCACTAAAACTAGAAGACACGTTGATCTAACAGTTAAAACCAAATTTAATCAAAACATCAATAATTTGATAAAAACTTGTCAATATAACTTTTATTATTTAAAAAAAACATTTACAATAAAAATTTTGTATTAAAGCCATCAACACGCAATATAACATAATAAAAACAACATCAACTCCTAACATAACAAATAAAAAACAACGTATACACCTAATATAACAATTCAAAAACAACATCAACACACATCAAATTTCACACTAAGACCAAAACATTACGTCTCGGATAAACCTCTTACAACCCATCTTTCCAACCCCGTCACAACATTTATAGGCAACTTAACAATTTAAAAACAACATTAATACACAAATCTCATAAACAAAAAACAATATCAACACAAGTCAAAATTTACACCGAGACCAAACCATTACACCTCGGATAAATCTCTTCAATCCATATTTCCAACCTCATTGCAAGGTATTGTTTCCAACCTTATTCTACATTAAAAATAAATCATTGGTGGTATCATGCCTTTGGAGTTGCTCCACAACAATATGAACCCTAATACTTCAAATATTTCTTAACAATCATTCACAATAAATTAACAATCAATTAAAAATCAAATCATTAGAAATACAATATGCAATATTCAATGTTAAAATTGTTTTTGGTCTGCGCTAGTGAATGGAAGGAAGCGACTCTTTCCACGATGGAGTCACCATTAACTTTATTTATTATTATGGTAAATTAACGTATCAAAATGTCAATCTGAGATCTTATTTCAGGTCCCCATCTACTAGAAAGATGAGTCTCGATAGGTGTGTTATTCTACATTTTTCCAAAAGAACATTCATTCATTTTTTTTCTTCACCTTAAATATTCACCTAAGCTTTGAAATCGACCTCGAAAGATATTGGGGTAGCAAGGAAGTTGTCAGAATAGGGTTGGTAGCGATGGTAGATTTGGTAGTGGTGATAAGTAGGTTTACTCACAGTCACTGCTACTGACACGTGGGCCTATGCTCCACATCTATTAAGTATGTTTTTTGGCAAATCAGGAGCCTCTCCCCTTCCTATTTTTTCCTACGCTAGTGGTGTACCACAGTGACACCTGAGGCAAGAGAACAACCCACTTCAAGTTTCGACCATTTTTTCTTTTCTCTATTGGTTCGACAACCTTCTCTCTCCCTTTTTTTTCCCCTTTCTTCAAGTGGCTAGTGGCATGAAGATGAGTGTTAAAGCTATTTGGTTTATGTTCAATGAGAGGTGATCATGGTGGTTAGTTTTGTTAGTGACGGGTTTCTTAAAGATGATGAAGAAAGAGGAGTTGTTGTTGTGTGGGAGAGAAAAGTATAGGGAGATGGTGTTGCTATTAGTTTTGATGGTGTCTAATGCCCTATTTGTTTTTGCATTTCAAAAGTGTTTTTGAAAAAATTTGAATTTTATTTTATTTTTTTCTTTGCTTCAAATTAATTTTTTTTTGTTTTTTTAGATAATTTTGATGCGCTGATATCAAAAATAATTTTTTAAAAATAATAAAAATATTATTTTGATGCATTTCTAAGTTAAAAGCACTTTGAAAAGTAACCGCAACTACACTCTCAAACACCACTTTAAGTGGAGGCTACATGTGGTGGGATGGTTTTGGCAATGGTGGCTTGTCGTCGATGTTGGAGGAATTGTTGCCATCAGGGTGGTTGATTTTCTTCTTTGCTCTTTCTTCGGTTTGGTTCTTATTTTTTTTCATTGTTTTTGTTTTTTTATTCTTCTCCTCTTTTTCACTGGTCTGGTTGAATTTTCGACTATTTCTTTTACTAATTTCTTCTTGTTTTTCCAGACAAAGCTTTTTTTTAATTTAATTTCTAATTTTTTTCCTCATCTTTTTACCTTCACATATTTATGAATGTGCGGGATTATGTTTACATGGGAGGCTTTTTTATATTAAATAAACTGTTTTTTTATTATTAAAAAACCAACAAATTTTTTTTTCAAAAATACATTTAAATATTTTGATTCGCGTATGACCAAGTTTCTCAAAAATAAATTATATTTTTATAATTTAAGCATACTAAGAAAAAATCACAAAAATAGTTTTTTTATTTTTTATTTTACGTGCATATTGGATTTCATAACTAGTTTATTAAAATTACGAGAACTTGGCATTTCATATAAAAAAAACAAAAAAATATTTTGTTTCTTTTAATATATTATGAACTTATTCGTAAAATATATCTCCGATATTGAATAAAAAACAGTTCCTTTTCCTTTTATGATATAACTCCAAAATAGCTAGACTTGCCCCTAAAGTTATTTTCCTCTTTATTAGGGTGGATGGACTTTAGCTATCAGATAGACTAACGGTTAGAAAATCAAATAGTATTTTAGTTTGTATAAAACAAATAAACAATACATTTTACTTTATGTAAGATGTACTAAGAGTAATACATCTTTTCTATACACAACTAATCTTATTATCTATACTCTAAAACCAGCTAAAGTTCTTAATAATCAAAATATTAAAAGACAACTCTATTATTTTTTTTTACTGGTAAAGACCAAAAATTTCTTGTTTTTTCCACATATTATCACAAATATTCCAGTTTAAGAGAATAATCACCGCAATGCAGTACTACAGTCATTTAGCTATCATAATTAATATTGGGGCTTTAATATATAAATAAGGTCAGTATAGCTTTAATATTAATATACCTCGGGGACCATTTATTTTCATTCGTTGCTCCATTAATTCTACAAACTATTCCAACATTGGCCGTTTAAATAGCTTTGGTTCAAGCTTTAATGTTACTTTTTGGGAGGGGGAATCGCCTTCGCGAGGTTTAACCTCCCATTTGTTTGCAGATAAAATGGAAGATGGTTAATTAATTCCTGCTTAATGGAACCATAAGCATCCAGACTGAAATCATGAAATTCACCGAACATTCCTTCGTCAGTTTGGAGTTTTACGTTATCATTTCTCCCTTAGTGTCTCCCCGGCCCCTCTCTGGTTAGGGAATTTATTCCTTTTCCTTTTACAGTTCCCTCTCATATGTTAAAAGAACAAGATTATCCTTTTAGTTTTAATAAAGGAACTAAATAGCCTTTCTGGTTTTAAAAACTAACTATTATTTCATGTTGTTTTCCAATTTATTTTGTTTTTTTTTTCTGTTTTAAAATAGAAAAAGAAAAAAGAAGTAGATAACATGAAAAGCTCAGCTAGAAGAAAATATATTTAAATTAAGCATGATTAATAAAAAAGTTTTACGATATAAATAAAGTAAATAGTAACATCTTATCGGTTAGTTTTTTAGATCAACTTTGAAAAAAATGACACCTGAAAACTTACTTTGAATAAAAAAATACAACTAGATAAGAGAAAATGAAATTTATGACCCACAAAAAATGATAAAAATACTCTACATACATACGATTTTTTTTCTTATACTTGTATTTATCTATTTTAAATTAAGCATGATTAATGAGACTTTTATGATACACATAAAATAATTAGTGATATCTTATTAGTTATTTTTGAAAATTCATTTTGAAAAAAAAAATAACATCATATGATTCACTTTAAAAAAAACAGATATAATTAGAAGAGAGAAAATAAAATCTATGACCTATCAAAGTAATAAAAATATTTTTATCTATTATTTCTCTCTCTCATATATATATATATATATATATATTTATTTATTAAAAGTAGTATTAAATTTATGTAGTTAATGCATGTGAAGAAATTAATTGATTAGTTTTAAAAACTAGAAAGACTATTTAATCTATTTGATAAAACTAAAAGGACTAATCTATATTTAACTCCTGTGAAGATAAAAGAAAAGCGAAGAGGACGTTAAAAAGCACATGTCCAATTCGCATGCCTACTTGTCCATCCATATATGAACGGGACCAAGTTTTCTCTCTTTATCTCGTATGTGCGTGTCGTGTCGTGTCTTTATAATATGCGAGTAATATTTCCACGTGTCAAACCACATAATCAATGATCTATGGATGGAAGGCAGGAAAATGATTGCTTTTTTTTTTTTGGCAAAGCAGAAGCCAAAATGAGAGGTTTTTTCAGAATAAATATTACAGTAAACTTAAAGTTTTTACGAAATAATATTGGTTGAAATTTTTTTAATGAAATGATACATTTTAACATTGTTAATTATGTTTTGAAAGCATATAATATTTAGTAAATATTACTATTAAAAAATACAACAAAATAAATATCACATTTCATAAAAACAAGAAGCTAATGTTGCTATTAAAAAGTATGATAAGGTAAATGTTGCGCGCTTCTGGAAAAACGAGAAGCTAATGTCATGCTTTAAAAGTACAACAATTCAAGATTGAAATTTAAACCCAGATCGAAGAACTGAAAGAACAACTATAGACGCAACCTCTTCCCCCTTGACCAACGCTCTCATCACCCTCACTATCTTTAAAAAAACCCACCAAAAACCTTCATTTTACCCTTAAAACAATGAAAAACAAACTCATCCTAGACTTTAAGCATCATTGAATGTTTTTATGTGTCAAATTGATTGTTCTTTTAATTGTCATCGCTGCCGCCATCACCTTAGCCTTTTTGTTAGTCCTACAAGCAAGGTAAACATATTGCATTGATATAAATTTGTGTTTCATTTGGATGAAATGAAATAATTATGTTAGGTTGAATTTAGAGTTTATGGTGAATTTAGATTTTGGTGCATTAATATGAAATTAGTTAAGAATATCATCAATTAGGGTTGATTTGATATAATTGAACATGAAAATAAGCTAAATTAATTGTGTGTTGCATTTAATTGATGTTAAGTTGTCAAATTATGGATTTTATATGTATTGTTGGAATCAACTAATAATGTAATTAATTACGCTTGATGATTTCATGGACGAGAGCATGAATGAGGTAAAATTATGACAATATATATGTTTCATTGCATTGTTGATAAGTTAGTGAATTTGATATTTTCTTTTAATTATATTAATTTGGGTTTGATTTAATGCAATTGAGCATGAAATATCAATTAGATTTTGTATCATGAATTATGTTTAATGTATGGTGAATTTGATTTAACGTTAAATTTTAGAATTTTGATTATATTTAATCTGAATTTTGCCAATTAGTGTTATGATAATGTAATTTAGTTACAATTAAGTCAAATTGACCAAGATATGATGTGTTTTTTAAAAATTATTATTATTATTATAGAATGTCTTATAATTTATTTATGTTACGTCTTTATAGTTACACTATTATTTTATCTCCCACTCGGATGCAAGTATTGCGACGTTATTTTGCAATTATATGTATTTTTGTAATTGTACCTTTAAAAAATAAAATGAAACTGCCATATTTTTAATGCTAGGTGGTGTGGTGTTAGCGTATTTGAAAATTAATCTAAGACATGTGTTGACATTTTATCGAAGCAAGCTAGATATACAACATGCTATATGAATATTTTTTTGAATCATTTATTAAATAAAAATCATTACATTGCACTAAATTATTGTTTTTTAATATTTAAAAAACTTATATCCTACAAGTCATGTGGACGCCTTATTTTAATGAAAGATTGACGGTTGTTCCAGTTGTTTGCACTTGTGGGATAGACATATGGATATCAGTGGTCTCTCTAATATTTCTTTTGAGATGGTTAAGCGACATTGTCCAAACTGGATAATGCAACAATTCAACTACAAATAACATATTTCAGTCGACATTGATACAAGTGATGTATTGCACACTATGACTCGTCAGGGTAAAAGTGATGATTACGACTAGTTAACCCGACATAGAATTTATATATGACAGTAGGATGAACAAAGAATGAGATATATACAGAGATGCATCATGTTATTACATATGAAGAATATAGAACCTGGTATATGAGTATCACATGTCAGGTCATTACTCTGGATCCCGAGTAGGTTCCTTCACCTAGATACATACAATATGAGTAACATGCTTAATGGATTCAAAATATCACAAGTAACCAAATATTTTCTTAATTAATATATGTTAAACGTTGAGTATTATGTATTGATTTTTTAATTTAACATCTATATTTTATTAATATTAGGTTGGTTTCATGCTACTAGAAGGTTAACAAACTATATCTTATCTTTATAATACTGACAAAGAAACAAAAGTTTACACCATTGCGTCCTGATGGTTAAATGTTTGCTGCACTGAATATCAAACCTTTGGAGAGAGGTTAACTTTTGATGATGTTGTGCCGGGGGGCAAGATTATTCAAGCATGTGCAAGAGCTAGATCTAGTTGTGCAACTGACGAGTTTGGATTATCCAGTAGACATAGATAGATAAATGAATTATGTTTATATATTTTGAGATTTCAATTACTTGAATATTGTATTATTGAATTATTTTTTATTCATTTTGCATGTATATATGTTTTTTTCTTGGCATTTCTAGGGCTACTTGTGATTATAAAATGTGAGAATTTGTTGAGTTTAGTTAGAATTTTTTGATTGGAGTTATTATGGTTTTTTGCAGGTTTTTTTAAGCGAGATAAAATTTTGAGTATAATTTTTTTATAAGAGAAACTCTCTGTCCAAATTTTATTAAAATTGTAATATTTATAACTCTTTAAAATCATAAAGTAAATTAAATTTTAGATTAATAAAAACTATGATTTTATAAATTTTTTAGGCTTAAAACACAAAAAATTCCCAATAGTCCAACAATGTTCTTAAATTGGTCTCTTTGAACAAATACCAATTATATTAATGTTGTAGTTTATATAGGTGATATTATTTAATTAAATATTATTTTTCTAAAGCACATTATTTATAAAATATTATGATTTAGAATCACGATATTAATTATAATATATATATATATATATATATATATATATATATAAACAACGATGTTAATAAAATATTATAGTTTACCACCGTGATATCTTTAAATTATGCTATTTTACTATATCTTAGTTCTCCATGTTAATTTACATTTTATTTGTATTTTGTATCCTAATTGGCCAATTTATCAAATGAGAGAGGGGTCTTTGAATCGAAACTACTCTCCCTAACAGTCCCCACTATGCTTCTCTCTGCTTTTCTCTCCATGTGATTTTCTTACGAAAAGTAAAAAAAAAACAATAATAGTTACTAATAATAAAAAATACAACACCGATCAACATTTGAATCCAAAATAATTCCTCTTCCAAAGACCTTATCTCCACATTTTCACCTTGATCTCTTTTCTCGACTGTCACTTGCCACACACACAAAGACACTTTCCTCTGTTGATTATTATTATTATTTTAATTAATAATAATATTATTATATGGAGCTAAATTGAATAATATTATTAAAGAGAGCTAAATTGTGAAATGTTATGCTCATTGTGGTTGATTTGATCCAATTACGTAACCGACTGTCTCTTCAGAAACGTTGGCCATTTTGTTTTTTCTTTCAATTTTTATTTTATATACGTGTGTAATTGATTGTGTTGGAGAATATCGGGATCTGCTATGATTTTGAGTTGCTCAATTCTGATCTTTCCGGTGCTCTTGTAAATCAACGGTTTGGATCCGATCGCCGGAGAAACAGCGCCATCAGATGGCGCTGTTCAGACGCTTCTTCTACCGGAAGCCTCCGGATCGGCTTCTTGAGATCTCCGAGAGAGTTTACGGTACTTTTTTTTTTCCTTCTTAATTTCGCTATTGAATGCATCTTCAAATTTCTGCTTAATTGCTTGGTAGTTTTGAACAATTCAAACCTGATGATTAGGTTTCTTATAATTTAGTTGTGAATTATTCGAAGTCCGGTATTTAATCTTGGCAATGCACTAAGAATCTGCAATTGAGCAATGCTTAAAGAATTTTGCTGCTATTGTTTTTGTTAGTATTTCCTAGGTTTTGAGAGCTTAGACAGACTTGTTAAGTGGCTGAAATGTTGAGGAGTTTGATGGAGCTTTAGAAATTTTGACGTATCAGCACTTTTTAGCTAATTCGTTTTATCATTTTCGTTGTTTTGCAGTGTTTGATTGTTGCTTCTCCACGGATGTGTTGGAAGAAGATGAGTTTAAGGTGTACTTGGGTGGCATTGTAGCGCAGCTACAAGACCACTTTCCTGATGCGTCCTTCATGGTGTTTAACTTTAGAGAAGGAGAGAGGCGGAGCCAAATTTCGGACATATTGTCTCAGTATGACATGACAGTTATGGATTACCCTCGTCAGTATGAGGGCTGTCCTATGCTGCCACTGGAGATGATCCACCACTTCCTTAGATCAAGCGAAAGCTGGCTGTCCTTGGAAGGGCAACAAAATGTGCTGTTAATGCATTGTGAAAGAGGAGGTTGGCCTGTACTTGCTTTCATGCTTGCAGGTCTTTTGTTATATCGGAAACAGTATACTGGGGAGAACAAGACTCTTGAAATGGTCTACAAGCAAGCTCCTAGGGAACTTCTTCATCTTTTGTCTCCTTTAAATCCACAGCCTTCCCAACTTAGATATCTTCAGTACATTTCTAGAAGAAATTTTGGTTCAGATTGGCCTCCATCAGATACTCCTTTATTGTTGGATTGTCTGATGCTTAGAGCCCTTCCATTATTTGAGGGGGCCAAAGGTTGCCGGCCAGTTGTTCGTGTTTATGGCCAGGATCCTTCAAAACCAGCCAATAGAACTTCCAAGCTGCTGTTTTCTACGTCAAAGACTAAAAAACATGTTCGCCTGTACCAGCAGGTAATGCCCTTAGTCATGTAATTGAAAATGGTACATGAAACGCCTCCACTTTAAGGTGTTTCTTATGAATTTCATCAATTGCAGGAAGAGTGCACGCTAGTGAAAATAGATATAAGGTGCCGTATTCAAGGGGATGTTGTTCTTGAGTGCATCCATTTGGATGAAGATTTGGTACGTGAGGAGATGATGTTCAGAGTGATGTTCCACACGGCATTTGTGCGGGCCAATATTTTGATGCTCATTCGTGATGAGATTGACACTCTCTGGGATGCCAAGGACCAATTTCCAAAGGACTTCAGAGCAGAGGTAGGTTAACCTAATTCTTTTGTTGACCCTCTTTTCTGAAGCTGTAGGAGTTGAATGCATACTCATATCTGTATCAGGTACTTTTTGCGGATGCTGATGCTGTTGTGCCTAATGTCACCACAGTCATGGCGAATGAAGATGGGAATGAGACAGAAAGTGCTTCACCTGAGGAATTTTTTGAGGTGGAAGAAATTTTCAGCAGTGTAGTGGATGGGCATGAAGCAAAGGTGGATGAGGCTTCTCATATAGTTCATGACAACATGCCAGTTAATGTAGACAGCAAAGAAGTCTGGAAGGAGGATTCGGATCTTCACTCATTTGAAGACTGTGCTTCTGATGATGGGAATCGCAAACAGGAGGGGAAGCTAGATTCTAGTGTTGATGCAGTGAAGGATATTGCTGTGGATGATGTCAAGTACAAGGTAGATGAGAAGGTGGATACTGATTTTTTGGCAGTGAAAGACATTGCTGTGGATGATGGGGATCTCAAGGCAGATTCTGTGGTTGTTGCTACTGATACACTGAGTAAAGAAACAACAGAAGTGATTGAAGATGTGGATGGGGAACTTAAAAAGATGGAAGATCAAGGTGATGGAGAAAATACTTCTACAAAGAAGTTAGAATCCATCATTCCACCAGTAAAGTTGAGTGCTGATGTTGGCAGACAAAAACTTGAGAAATTAGTGTTACCTTCACCAAGGAGACATCCTACATCAAATGCAAAACCGGCTGCAGATTCAATTGTAACCAAACAAAAGACTAAACAACATGAACCACAGGGAACTAATGGAAAACAAAGCAAGCCAAATACTGTTCCTCGGTGGGTTCCCCCTAATAAAGGCCCTTTTACCAATTCAATGCATGTAGCATATCCACCATCAAGATATAATAGTGCACCACCAGCTCTTGGATTTTGTGCTTCAACAAAGGACTCTAGTGCCGGTGGCCATGTAAAGACGACTTCTGTTGCCGCTGCCCCTGGAGATTTAATTTCAAGTGGGTTTCCTACTACAACTGAATCACATTCTTCTCTTGACTGGCAACAAGTTGTGCACCCTCCGCCTCCACCTCCGCCGCCGCCTCCTCCTCCTCCGCCTTATTTCAACAAATCTTCATTGTATGATTTTCAGGCCAGTCCAGTAGGTGAAGCACCTCCCCCAGCACCAGCACCTCCTCCTCCTCCGCCTCCTCCTCCTCCTCCGCCATCCTCATCATTTAGCAGGCAGAATATTCAGATAGTTCCACAGCATGTATCTCCACCACCACCACCCCCTCCCTTTCCCCCTCTGTCCAGTGGACAGAATATCAGTAAGGTTTTGCCTCCCCCACCTCCCCCACCCCCTTGGAATTCTAATTATACTCCAGCTGCTCTTGCTCCAACTTATTCTTCACCATCTCCTCCCCCTTTGAGTGCTTCTACTACTTCATATCATGGCAGAGTTGGAGTTCCCAATCCACCTCCACCTCCACCTCCACCTCCACCTCCACCTCTTACACATGCTTCACATAGAGCTCCCCCACCCCCACCCCCTCCCTTGCAACCAGCACACGGAGCTCCACCGCCCCCACCCCCACCCCCACCCCCACCC
>Ga0325403_1005025_pt1 | contig 12408 bp, 10 predicted proteins | sample PopdelMetagenome_19_FD_205665 | JGI IMG/M metagenome (GOLD analysis project Ga0325403, IMG submission 205665) | Populus deltoides microbial communities from Bellville, Georgia, United States - Xylem-PdKOR-R4 | ecosystem: Host-associated > Plants > Phyllosphere > Stem > Wood/Secondary xylem...
TTGTTTCAATATTATTTTTGAAAAAAAAATTGTCTTGAATTTTTGTGAATCAAAATATATTTTTACTACTTGATTGGGTTGCTTTCAAACCTATTAAATCGATCAAGTCAATTTTTATATAAAATATTAGCAATACTAGATATTTATTTTATATGTTAAAAACAAATGATCCCACTCATGAGTGACAAGATTTGTAGGTCAAGTATCTATTTCATATCTAAAATTGATGAGGTTGGAAATTCAGTGCTATACTTAATTTATGTGAGATTTCGCACTCACTCGTGCATGGAACTCAAATTATTGCATCAACCAAACAATGATTATCAAATCGACTTGTTCTTTTCTTCAGCCGACAATATTAATATAAAGTGTGACATTTCGAGTCTTTATTTGATTCAATTAGCGAAACCATTTGCCCTTTTCCTATTTCCGTTAATTTGCACACATTGCCGATAGATATTGCAATATTTGCCATAGTTTTGAAACCAGCCCGGCCCGATGAGTCAACTCGAGACCCGGCGATCCGGAACTAGAACTGGGTCGGGTTTTAAAAAAAATAGAGGAAGTCAAAACCCGAGGTGACTCGACTGATTGACCCAGCAACCTGGTAAGACCCGATCAAAAACTCGGTTGTAATCTGTTGACTTTTGTTTTTTTTACTAAAACGACTTCGTTTTGATTTAAAAAATCAAATTAACTTGATAACCCGGTCAAAACCCGAAACCCCATCCTTAACCGGGTCGACTACTGGACCGGATTTTAAAACTTTGATATTGGCAAACTTATCAGCAGCAATACAAATTCAAGGTGATAATTGTTGTGAAAATGAATAATATTGGTGATACATAGACAAAAGTTCAAAATGTCTTGTATTATAATATAAACTAAATGAGATGGTGATTTTACCATTTAACATCTAATCACCACTCACAACACTATTCATTTCAATAATATTTATTTATTTATTTATTAAAAAATATATATTTTTAAATTTCATATTTTAACATTTAATTTATTGGAGATTAGGTTTTATAATTTATTATGGTTTGCTTTATATGTGGTTAGCTCGGTCTCATAACTAATGTTACGGGTTTAGCGAGTTAACTATGTTTACTAGAGTTAGACTTCATGATTTATTTTGGTTTGCATTCTATGAGGTTATCTCTATCTCATGACTCGAGTTGCGAGTTTGGCAGATAAACCTAGTTTACCAGAGTTTTTTTGTCTTTTTTTAATTGATATTTTTTTTCAATTTCATCCTTCAGCATTGGGTTGATTATGAATTGGGTTTCGTGATTCATATTGGTTTGTTTTCTATGAGATTATCCTAATCTTATGACTCAGGTCATGTATTTTTAGGGTTAACCCATGTAGACTGAGGTTGTTTTATTGTGTCATGTTTTTATATTGATTTTTTTCTCATTTTCAACATTTAACAATAAGTTTATTGAAAATTAAGCTTCATAATTTGTTTTGATTTACTTCTATGCGGTTATCACAATTTCATGACTTTGATTTCGAGTTTAGTAGATTAATCTGGGTTGACTCAGGTTATTTTTTTGTTTACTTTCTATGAGGTTATGTTAATCTTATGACCCGAGTCACAAGTCTAGCAAGTTAACTCAAATCAAATTGTTTTTGTTATTTTTAAATTTATTTTTTTCAATTTTCTCTTTCAATATTTGGTTGGTTTGGAATTAGGATTCATAATTTTTTTTCTTTCTATAAATTTTTCTCAATCTCATGACCCGGGTCACAGGTTTAGTGAGTTAACCTAAGTTGACTCAGGTCACTTTTTATCTTTTTTAATATCATCCTTCAACATTGGGATTGTTTATCCCAAATTTTAAGTTAACTTAAGTTTTTTTTTTTTGTTCATTTTTTAGTTTAATTTTTTTTTCTCAATTACATCAATCAACATTTAGTTGATTTAGAATTAGACTTATTTCTCTATTTTTTTGCTTTCTATGAGATTATCATGGTCCCATTACATGGATCACGGATTTGGTCGATTAACCCAAGTTGACTCGAGTTGTTTTTATATTTTTTTAATTGATATTTTTTTCAAATCCATCATTCAACATTGTAGTGGTTAGGAATTGAGCTTCAAGATTTGTTTTGATTTGCTTTATATGGAGTTTATCTCTGTCACGTGACCTGAGTTGCAAATTTGACATGTTAACCCAAGTTGACTCGAGTTGTTTGTTTTTTGGTCTCTTTTTTTTTATTAAATTTTTTTCAGGTTCATTCTTCAATATTGGTTTAATTGGGAATCGGGTTTCATATTTGGTTTTGATTTGCTTTCTATAGGGTTATCTTGATCTCATGATCCGGATCACGGATTTTACAGATTAACCTGGGTTGATCCACTATGTTTTTGTCTCAATTTAAAAAAAAAAAAGTTTTCTTTGATTTGTTTTTAGTCAAATTAATTTTTAAATGGTTTTTCGGGTTGTCTTTAAAGTCATCAAGTTGACCTGGTCATATTAGGTCAACCCTCATACAATTTAAATTTATTTATACTAGAAAACATGTTAGTAACACCTAGATATTTTTTTTTTATTAAGAAAAATGATTTATCTGTAGCGTAGCGCGGATAATGATCTAATTATACAAATACTCAAAGGAAATGGTGATTTCCTTTAGAAATGGCATGATTGTAAATCTTGCCAAATTTGTTATTGTAGTGATACTATAGCGATGATAAAATTTTAATTTTTAGATTTTTTAATTAAGAAAACAAGTTTTTCTTATATTTTTTTTCTTTATACTTGATATTTTTATAATTTTACACTTGGCCAATTTATTATCATTATTTTTTTATCTTCATTTTTCTGTTATATTTTTTTAGTTTTTCCTTTTTTTTCTTTACACTTTTTTTTGGAAAAAAATATTATTTTTTTATATTTCACACTTTGAATATTTACCACTCTACACTTAGCTTATTTATACAATTTCTTTATTCGTATCTTTATTCTTTTGTAATTTATTTTTTATTTTTTTCTTTACACTTTTTTTAAAAACTTATTATAAAAAGAATAAGAAAATAGTATTTTACTGTAACAATTGCAAAATTATTCTATTATTCAGCTACACTAATAATTAGCTTGAGATCTTACATGTTTTCATTAGTGCATATAATCTTTAGTATATTTTATTATATGTAAGCATCGACTTTTTGATTTATAGTAATATTGTTTTACTCAATGTAAAAAAATATTAATAATATCTATATATTAATTCTTTTGTGATAGAAAAAATATTTAACTTGCTACATGACGAGTTAAATTTAATATTTTTTATTTATTTATTAATACAGATAGTTCTTGATTTATTTAATTAAATACATTCATAAATTTTTTTATTTATAATTATAATTTAAAAAAACACATTTAAAAAACTTACATATTTATTTATTTTTTTGCTAAAAAATTATGTACCCGCAGCAAATCATTAAAACTAGTCGTACCGTGCCTTTACTGTAAGGCAATTTATTTTGAACTCTTGAAGTTGTTGGTGGGATTAAATATTATTGCCCCAAATAGTAAAAACTCATTTTGAAATGAATTTTTGTAAGCTGATTTGATGGGTTTTTTTTTTAAAAACAAAAAAAACAAAAATTAGTTCAAAGAAATTAAAGTAATACTTAAAATTCATCAAACCGCGTGATATATACTAACTGTATCTTTACGCAAGCAGTGGTCTCAATATGACGCAAACCGAAGCCAAAAGGAGGGCATGCAGAAGAGAGAAGACCATCGAAATGAAGCTTTAGCCAATAGCTAAGCAGTTTATCCAACTCTGATTGGGAGGTCATGTCAATGGCACGTGTGTTTAGATGACCTTCTACGCTAGACTCTGCTGCTACTGCACTGTAATTAACAGTGGCCATTCCGACGATGGCATGTCCATAGCAGTAACAGAGAGACGACCAAACTTTTCTTGAGTGCGAGTAAAAATCTCCTTTCAGAATAAGAAATTCTCCATAGCCAGCTTGATTCTTGAAGATTTCTCGATTAAACAATAATATTCACTAGAAAATTATGAGTTCCCAGTTTCAGTTTTTCTTCTGGGAAGTTATAATGGCTGCCCATCGCCCAGTTCCTCCACTGAAACGTATGGGCATTTCAAGGCTTTGCGCAGGGTAAAAATAGAGGCCATTGACTACTGAGAAAGACTCTCTCACCTTTTTTTCACTTCTTTCCCCGTTTCTTCAATGCCTGTGCGAGGGACAGTGCCGAGTGTGGGGGGCCTAGATATGCTTGGGACAGTGTCAACGCCACCTTCACTCCTCAGCACTGTCCCCCATTACTCTCTGCTTCGCTTTCTACTCTCTACTCTCCGTGCCATAAGTAGTGCTGCTTCTAAATCTTGTACAGCTAGTTTACCACTACATTTATACGTTATTTCTTTTCACGATTAAAAGAACAATACCAATACATTTTTTTATTGTAAGGATATCAAAAAAATTTCAGAGTAAAAAAGAAGAATAAGAATTAGTTCTAATAGGAAAAACAAAATGGAAGGACGATCATAAAAAAATAATTAAAAATCAACTCAAATAAAATAAATAAAAATCAAAAAAATAAGAATAAAATCTGACAAATAAAAAAAATAAAGGAATATGAAATTAAAAAAAAATCTCAAGTATAAATTATTTGAAATTAAACAAATAGTGATAACAAAACAGGAATTTAATATGAAAGAATAATAAAATGAAGAGTTGTTTTTAAAATTTAGAGGGTTAGGCGTAAAAATCGAGGTAGAAAGAAAAAAGAAAAGAAAAAGTTATTGACATCAAACCGAAAGTCACCAAGCTATATGCATCACTTAAGAAGAGAGGGTTCACTGAGATGATTATAAAAACGTTATTTTTTTGCCATCGTAATCTGTTGTACGTACTACTTGAATATGACGGAGTGGTGGACATGCTAGCACATATGGTGCACGTGCTAGCTAGTTTTGGTCTTTTTAATTGTATTTTATATTTATTAAAATATCAAATTCTGTTTTAACCACCTTGATTATAACTAAAAAAAACTTAGAACAAAAATACAAAAAGCCATTGGATGCTAATTAAACAAAAATATGCTTTCAATGGTAATTTAATCATTTCATTGTGCTTTTAAATTGTAAAAAGACTTACTTGTCCTTGATCAATCTAATAATGACTAATGAACCTTGTAGAAAGACTATCTTACCCCTAATGACCAGTTCATTAATTTTTTTAGAAAGGGTAAAATGATCATTATATAGTCAATGAACAATAAATTCTCTCGCAAACAATGTTTTTCCCTAAAAGCCAGTTCATTAATTTTTTCAGAAAGGGTAAAATAATCATTATATATTTGATTGGTTTGGAATTAGAATTCATGATTTTTTTTTCTTTCTATAAAATTTTTCCGGTCTTGTTACTCGGGTCACGAGTTTAGCGAGTTAACCTAGATTGACTTGGGTTATTTTTTATCTTTTTTAATTTCATCTTTTAATATTAGAATTGTTTATTCCAAGGTGCAAGTTAACTCAGTTTTTTTTTTTCATTTCTTAGTTTAATTTTTTTTCAGGTTTATCCTTCGAGATTAGTTTTTATTTCATATACATATCTCCATGTATCATGCCACATTGCCATCCCTGTAAATGCTAGCAGCTCTACTAGTTCAGAAAACCAAGCAAAAGAACATGTATTCACATCCTCGGTTGAGATTACTGAGAGAAAACTAGAAACTTGAGTAAACGAATCTTCCAAAGCAACTTTGCGTGTTGCCAAATGCATGAAAATAAATTTACAAGAAAGGCCAAACACAGCCCATCCCTGTTCAAAGCATTACTAGATTAAGCAATGCTGTGGACATATTATGTGAGCATAAAATGCTAAATTTGATGGAAATGTATCGAAGATGAGAGAAGAAGATAAAAGATCGATGATGATCTGTTATCAGCAACAGCAGCGGCACTGCTGAGTAGAGCAAGGAATGAAATAGTGGAGGATGACATTGACACCCCTTTGAAGGGCAATACAAGTCCAAGGCAGCCATCATCACCATGCCCACACAGCATGCTGTAAATGGAATTCAAAACACCCTTCTCGCGTGCACGTAAAGAGAGCCAGAGAATAAAGCTTTTTATTATACTTCCACCTAGCTCCTTGCTTACGCGAAGATTATTTAGGGTTTGCCTCTGAGTTTTAATTTGGAATTAAGTAAATCATTATTTTTATGTGAACAAGATTATTTTTAAGTTATGTGAGCACAAATTCAAAGGGTATGGACTCATAGCAAGCTGCATGTAAGGTTCGTAGCCTTGTGGCCCTTTTCCTGCTTGAAAGACTTTCTGTTTCCTGCAAATCTTTTTGCAAGGAGACGATGATTGCTAGCACAAGATCAGATGCCAAGAAATTAGCCTCGCACTAAAGTAATACGCTCTGGACAACAACTACCGTATATGACAAACTACGATTTTCTTTATGACATAGCGAAAACCACCCTTTTTGAAGCTCATCGGAGAGCAAATCATCATTACAAAACAGAGGGAGAGAAACACAAAAGCAAGTGATGGTAATGGATGAAGCGACGAAGGCAATAAAGCAAGGTATCGGTCAGAGTTTCATACATGAATACAAGAGGAATTAATGGAGGATTAGAGGGCACTGTTGCAGAAAAATAAAAAAATATATTTGTGATTTTTATATAGACACCTCATTGACTCAATATTTATTAAAAAGGAAAAAGTGGGGCTAGTATTGTCTTTTCAAGATTGGCCTCTGCCGTAGCAAATGTAATGGGTGCCCCAATGGCCAAATTGTTGTGCTGTTGGGTGATGATATCCATAGATCATGCCTTCCCTCCCCCTCCCTCCTATTTAATCCAAACTGAGTGACACTCTCCATACTCAGCTTCGCGCACACACTAGAAAGTGCAGGCCCATTTGTTTGCTTCACTTCTGCTTCTTCTTCCACCAACAAAGGCCATGGTCATGGCTGAAAAACAGATCTTTGTTTCCATTGTCTTTGTTTTGCTCTTGGTTGTTTTCTCTAGTGCTAGTCATCACCACGCAGTGAATGAAGAAGAAGAAGCAGACAGGATATCTTCACTTCCTGGCCAGCCTAAGGTCTCTTTTCAACAATTCTCTGGCTATGTTACAGTAAACAAAGCTGTTGGTAGAGCTCTCTTTTACTGGCTCACCGAGGCTGTCCATGACCCCTTGTCTAAACCGTTGGTTGTTTGGCTCAATGGAGGTTAGACCCCCCCTCTCTCCTCTCCTCTTTCTCTTTCTCCACAGGTCTCTTTGCATCACTAGTTTGTTATATATCGGTCATTAGGGATATTGCCTAATCGTGTTCTCAAGAAAACATTAGTGGGATATACTTGTGTCAACATGCATTTTCTTGTATTTGGTACAAGAATTACTCCAGCCCTTGTTTCTCCTTCTATATCTAGAAATAGACATATATCAGAAACTTTCTTTGTTGCAGGCATGGAAACGAATGATGAAGATTTTTAGAGACTTCTTCTATATCTTTTGGAACTATGAGTTTCTATACACTGCACTATCAATTTTTAAACACCTCTTTTCTTTTCGTTGTTTTGTTTGGAACTTAAAACTCATCCAAAAAGAGGCATGGAAGTTTAACTCATTTAGTTCTCTCTGGTTAATCTGCGATGAGGTGCCTTTACTTTTTATGCAGCAGGCAGAAACTAGTGAGAACAGAAGAAAAGAGGCGCAGTGGTCAGTGCCCACATGAATGGCCTACCAATGGCTAAAAATGATGACCCAACTACTAATAAATGATAGTAGAATGACTAGGCGCATTCCCACCCTTGTTAACTACCAATGAGGAAACAGAAGATTTTGACACCTTGAAAAGGCTAAAAAAATGCACACAAGACTCCAAAAGATAGAGTAAATACGTATGCGTCTAGGTCTAGGTACATGTACAGGATGCCGATTTTACTTGAATTTAAATGAACTTTTCTGGATAATTATATAAAATTCCATTTTAGATTAATAATGAATATTTAAATGGATATTTGAAACCATCAATCGATAGAATATCTAATAAAATATGTAATGGGTGAAATAGAAAGAGAGATAATTGCTCGAGAGCAACCAGGAAGAGGCCTCATTATTAGGTTACAGCAATTACGACTTCATTTAGTCATCTCTGTCAGCTTGTGCAGGTGCACCATCAATGCATTAACTAAACCAAGAAATTATAGCATAACCCAGTCTGTCCTCTCTTGCTAAACCACACTCGTCAGCTCAAGTTTCAGTACCGACTTTGAAAATTAAATCTGTACAATGCAATCTTTAGATCACTCTGTATATTGGGTTGAGTCTAAGAGAATCTTTGCATATTAAGGCAAATACATGATGTGGAGTCAGATTTGTTGGCACGATCTCTGACCATTTCTAACAAACCCGCATGATCTGGTATGTTTTTGAGACCCATCTCTTCTACGTCATGGTTTTAATCTCTTTTCCTTTTACTTGTAAATAAGCAGGTCCTGGTTGCTCTTCTGTGGCGTATGGTGCTTCTGAGGAGATAGGCCCATTTAGAATCAACAAGACTGCCTCGGGATTATACCTCAACAAGTTTTCATGGAACTCTGTGGCCAACCTCTTGTTCCTGGAAACTCCTGCTGGTGTTGGCTTCTCTTACAGCAACCGGTCCTCTGATGTGCTTGACACTGGCGATGTTCGCACTGGTAGAAGTCATTTTATGCCAGCGTTAGTTAAGTTATTGCTATGTTTGCTTGTAAAAGAAGGTGTGCATACAGGAGATTTCTTAGGCCATGATTTGAAAAACTAGCCACCTTGATACAACATTATAATGATGATGCCATAGGTCCTAGTGCTTATCATTGGTAGTAAAGTAATTTCTTTGATCAACTTAGATTTAGCAAGTTAATCACTGCTTTATGATTATGATTCGTACAAGTAATACTTTAACATGATATGCCCATAATTACATGATTCGGTCAGTTCAACTGGGTGATCATCAATCCGTCCTAAACAGGGTTAGTGAAGATGTTTAAGGAAAAAAAAAACTTGGGTTGATCCCATTAATCAACCCATTCGACCGGTAACTGAATCTTGGGACGGGTCGACCATGGGTCGAGTCTTATTATTATTGATATGCCTCCATGTATAATTGCATATTGTTAGATACACGGGCCTTGGTCCATGTTATCATTGCCAGCCAGGGGAAGCTTGTTATAGTATTTTAATCCTTGCAGGACTACTATAGTTTGTGTATTGTCTGTGATTGAAATATGATGTAAACCGTTCGACGTACTAGTGCACTTCATGAATATCTGAAATAGGAAATTTTACAAGCCATATGATGAGCATGCTTCGGTCTTTGCAGTTGTATTTATTGCGATTTCAATCTAATTTGTAATAATGATCAGCCATGGACTCACTGGAGTTCCTGCTTGGATGGATGAATCGCTTCCCGCGATACAAGCACCGGGAAGTGTACCTTACTGGCGAGAGTTATGCAGGCCATTATGTTCCTCAGCTGGCTAGAGAAATTACAAAGTACAATAAAAGGTCCAAGCATCCAATAAATCTCAAAGGATTTATGGTAACTTTTTATCCCCATACTACCTATAAGATCCATTTGCATTGCTTTGTTTTCAGTTGTGTGTTGTGCACAATCACAACCAGACGAAATCATGGGCCGAAGTTCCATTCCTAGAAAATGGTTTTCTTTGCTGATTAAGATCACAGCTTCCAGGTCCCATTTATCAGACAATTAGAAATGCTGTGCCTGGTTTTGTAAAACGTTAAAGTGATTTCAGTTATATAATCTATAAATTGTATATACATCAGACAATTAGGTCCCCGTGTATTGCACTTATATAATCTATAAATTATTATGAAATGCATTCCAGGTTGGGAATGCAGTTACAGACAACTATTATGACAACCTTGGAACAGTGACATACTGGTGGAGCCATGCAATGATCTCTGATAAAACATATCAGCAGCTCGTCAACACTTGTGATTTTCGAAGACAGAAGGAGTCAGACGAATGTGAATCATTGTATAGTTATGCCATGGATCAAGAATTTGGCAATATTGACCAGTACAACATTTATTCCCCCCCTTGTAACAACTCTGATGGCAGCACCTCCACTCGTCACACTATTCGATTGCCTCACCATCCCCATAAGGTATATATATAAATCAAGCTTTAGCAATACTGACAAGACTGGTATTTCTGGGTAGATTTTGTCAAAAAAAAAAAAACCATATGCTATATGCTTAGGTACAAAATGATTGATATATCTCCTATTTTTTCTATAACTATCAGGTTTTCCGACAAATATCTGGCTATGATCCTTGTACTGAAAAATATGCTGAGATCTATTACAATAGGCTGGATGTGCAGAAAGAACTTCATGCCAATGTGACCAAGATTCCATACAAGTGGACTGCTTGCAGGTGAATTACCAGAGCTCTAGGCAACTGCACTGACAAAAAAAATCAAGGGAATCCATACATTTACTCCAAGAACTAAACTGATGTTTTTGCTTGTGCAGTGAGGTCCTAAATCGCAACTGGAACGACTCGGATGTTTCAGTTCTCCCAATTTACAGAGAAATGCTTGCTAGTGGATTGAGGATTTGGGTATTCAGGTGAGATATTTGTCTTGGTTTATCCAACGACTCTACAGAATTGTTTTTCATATATAATTTTTAACAGTTAATCACTTTTTTTTTCTCCTATCGATCCACTGCAGTGGCGACGTCGACTCAGTGGTCCCAGTTACAGCTACTAGATACTCCCTTGCAAATCTTAAATTGGCAACAAAGATCCCATGGTACCCTTGGTATGTTAAGAAGCAGGTAAGGATTCTGTCCCATGTTCTTTGTTTATGTTATACTGGAATTGATAGAATGTTGTGATAATATACTTATAATCCGACTAGGGAAACCTGCAAGAATTAGTCCTTGTTTAATATATTTCAACAGATTGGTAGGATACAAAGTCAACGAGATCGAGGCTAACAAACTTTGTCTTTTACCAGAATCTAACACCATTTGATTATTATTTTACTTTTTAAAATTTATTTTTAATATCAGCAAATCAATCTCGGATCATACGAATCTTCAAACTAACTAGATATGGAAATGAATCTGTATGTTAAGAAAGGGTTTTTGAATTGTTGTGTTTGGATGTTTGTGAAGGTGGGAGGCTGGACAGAGGTATACGAAGGGCTGACTTTTGCAACAGTGAGAGGGGCCGGCCATGAAGTGCCACTTTTCAAGCCCAGAGCAGCTCTTCAGCTATTCAAATCATTCTTGAAAGGGGATCCCCTTCCTAGGTCTTGAAATAAAACAAAAAAGGAAAGAAAAATCTCTCCAATTTAGTAAAACATAGTTTCTTTCGCGTTGTTGTTGTTGCAATGTAGACAGAGATTTTATTTAACCATTGAGGAATTTCGGTAGGAAGAAAGAGTTTGACTGTGTAAAAGCAGGGAGAGGCAGATGGATGGAATGGAGAGGGTTTTGCTCTGTGATTGTGCTTTAGTTCGAATCCAATCCGTTCCTTTTCTTGACTGGATAAAAAAATTGTTTTATCTATTTTTAATTAATTTTTTTTCTGCATAAACCCTAATCTAATCCCTACCCTTTTTAATAAAAATTATTTAGGATAAATAATTTGTTCTTATGTGTTTTTTATTCTCAATATTTATCTATATTTTTAAATTAGTTCTATATCACACAAACATGAACCCTAATTCCATTCCTATTTTTTTCTAAACAAAATTATCTTCTTGTACAGAATAAAAAGCTTGTTTTATTTACTATTTATTTTTAATATTTACCTATTTATCATAACTTTTTTTTTTCAAAATCTTGGGTTATCAAAATAACTGATTTACAAACTTTATTTTATTACCTAATCAGTTGTTTTAACTTGTAAAGCTTAAGTATTATATTAAATCTTAAATTAAATTAAAAAATAAAAATAAAAATCAATAAATGATGTTATTTCCAGCTTATAGAGTTGTGTTATGCTACATGTTTATTTGAGAGTGTAATTACAATTATTTTTTAAAGTATTTTTTGTGATGAAATGTATCAAAATAATATTTTTTTTAAAAAAAATATTTTTAAAATTAACACATCAAAATAATTTAAAACATAAAAAAAATAATTTTTAACAAAAACAATTATTTTTTAAAAAACACAAGTAAACCACATTTCCAAACATTAACCATTAACTTTGAATTTTTTTAAAAAAAACTTTTTTGTTTTAGAATATGCTATTTAAAAACAAATTCAAACATTGACTGGTCAGCTTTTTCTTGATTGAATTGTTTTTGCCTTGATGTCTATCTACTTTTTGTGTGGATGTCGTGGAAGAATTATTTATATTAACATCATTTTCCAGTCC
>Ga0325403_1005026_pt1 | contig 12408 bp, 4 predicted proteins | sample PopdelMetagenome_19_FD_205665 | JGI IMG/M metagenome (GOLD analysis project Ga0325403, IMG submission 205665) | Populus deltoides microbial communities from Bellville, Georgia, United States - Xylem-PdKOR-R4 | ecosystem: Host-associated > Plants > Phyllosphere > Stem > Wood/Secondary xylem...
ATATTTTATATTTTTATATATATATTTTTTTACTAAAAATAAAAAAAAAAAATATATATATATATATATATATATATATATATATATATATATATATATATATATAGTAAAAAGGGCGAGCAGGGATTAGTGGGGACTGATGTGGCGGAGAGGAGTGGCGCAGGAGTAGAAGTGGGAGAGGAAAAGTGGAGAGAGAGGGAGAGAGAAAGGGGGGCTTGTGGGGGCCGAAAGGTGTGTGGGTCCGATGGGGTCGGTGTCCTGGATATCGTGGCTGATGTCATTTTTTGGGTTCCTGCCGAAGTCTACATACGGTTCGAGAATTCGTATCTACAAATTAAAAATTAAAAAATTAAGTAAAATTCTAAAAGGCGTGGAAAAATTATTATAGCTTTCCACGCCTATCACTTTTCCATTTTTAATATATTATATTATTATAATTATTATATTATATTATAATATATACTAAAAATTAAATCAAACGCTAAATTATTATTTTTTTAATTTTTTTGTTTTTTTCAATGAATTTTTTTGATTGATCCCGGGTTTGATGAGTTTGTCTGATTTAACGAGTTAACCCGGATTTTTTTTTCGTTTTAATTAAATTTTTTCATTTAGTTTAGTTTGTTAATGTTAAATTTCTTTATATTTAATTATCAGATTTTCATGACACGTATCTCGGACTTTACGAGTTAACTTGGTTTGACTGGTAACCCAGTTAATTTTGGGTAAACCCGTCAATTGTTTTTTTCTATTTAGTTATCAAACTTTGATAACGTAAATCCCAGGTTTGACGGATTAACCTGGTTTGAAGGGTTAACCTAGTTAATTCAGATTTTTTTCTTTTTCTTTATTAGTTTTTTTCTTCTTATTGGTTTTTTTCCTTTGTTTTTTTTAATTAATCTATTTAATTATCATACTTTTATGACACGACCTTATAGCCAGACTCACATCCAATGCTCTAGGGTCCGGTGTTACAGCTAGGCTCACTTAAACTTAAGTCATATAAGTTTAATATTATTATTAATATTATAAATAGTATTCTTTGGTCAAGTGTTGCAGCAAGACCCAAGGCTTTTGGGTATATCTTTGCAGAAATACCTAACACTCTTAGATCTTAGCATTTTTTGATATTTTTATGCAAGAAAAAAAAATTAACCCGTGGCGTATGCCTTTGTTTTTTTTTTTTTTCCTTTTTAAGCCTTTTACTTTGAATAGCACGGTGCAATTCACAATGAAAAAACTTATGTCTTTAGTTTATTTTTTTGTCTATAGTTTCTTAATATTAAATTTTTTCTGTTTAATTATCAGGGTTTCATGACACGGATTCTAGGTTTGATGGTTTAACCTAGTTGATTCAGATTTGTTTTTCTTCATTAGTTTTTTCCTTCCTGTAGGTATTTTTTTCTTTGCTTTTTCTTTTTTAATTAATCTTTTTTTTTTAAATTTAGTTCATTAATATTAATCTTTTTCTTTTTAGTTATCACACTTTCATGACACGAATCTCAAGTTTAACGGGTTAACCTGATTTGACGAGTTAACCCAATTGATTCAGATTTTTTTTCTTTTTTCTCATTAGTTTTTTTTCCGTTCCGTTGGTTTTTTTTCTTTGTTTTTTCTTTTTAATTAATCTATTTAATTATCACACTTTTATGACACGACCTTGCAGCGAGACCTGCATCCAATGCTATTGGGTCTGGTAATGTAGTCAAACCCATTTAAACTTGGATCATGCAAGTTTAATGTTATTATTAATATTATAAATATTACTCTTAGGTCAGACGTTGCAGCCAAACCCAAGATTCTTAGGTATAGCTTTGTAGAAAGACCTAATACTTTTAAATCTTAATTTTTTTTGATATTTTTTATGCAAAAAACATTAATCTACGGCATCACGCGGGTCATGTAACTAGTAAAAAAACTAAAAAAGGTTGAAAAAACATTACACGTGTATACACAAGTCACTGAGAAAAGCAATGATGTTTTTTAAACCCTGATCTTTTGTACAAAAACCTTGCCTAAGTTTTAATGGTATAAATATTTTTACACGTGATAATTTTGGTATTCTAAATTTTGTTTTTTTTTCTTATCATTAGGGTTAGTTTTGCATTTTTACACACTTGGTGCACAGAAAAAAAAATATTTACTTGCCCTTGGAAGGAAAAAAAAGTAGATGGAGGGTTATTTCGTAATATCCAATTATGTTGCACATTAAAACAACTTTTGCACCCTTGATGCAAAATGATTTAACTCTAGAATTAAAGGGTGGTTTTAGTCATCATGTTCATGGGTTTTTTTTTTTTTTGTAATCAATGAGTAGGGGTGGGGTTATTTAAGTATTTTTTTAAAAAAGAAAAAATTTGGCCCGTGTTGTGACTTTTCAACGTGTATTGCTGATTAGAATGGAAAAAAAGGTTGTTCCAGGACATCATCAACATCGCCTCGGTGTACCTTCCCTAGATATGTGACGTGTACACCGACAGATCTTCGGTTTGTAACTGGCGGCCAATTATTTTTTTCTTCTTTCTTTCATCTCTCTTTCTCGGATTTTGTGCCCTCCCACCCGATTTTCCAAGCCAGACCCTAAACTTCTATTTTTTTAATTTAATCCCTTTGTTTTTTGTTCTATTTAAAAAAAATCATCGAATTAGTTTTTTGTTTTATCAAATTTAGTTTTTGATCTTTTAATTGTTATTTTTTCTACTGGGATAATTTTTAGAATTGCATTTTTTTTTAGATTCCACACTCCTTAATTTTTTTTTTCCTAATAGCTTTAATCCTCATTCTTTCTATTGTTGTTTTCTTTGCTTCGCAAAATTTTTAAAATTAGAATTTTCTTACCCGATTTAATTCTTCAACATTTAATTGGTTTGGATTTGACCTTCGTTATGCCCACGTCTAAGATTTCACATAGTGCGGACTTTGAAAATTAACCTGGCTTCATGAGATTTTTCTAGGATTGTTTGGGTTTTTCTATCACTTTTAAAAGCTAATATTTTTTTGATTTCATCCTTCAATATTTATTTAATTAGAGATTGAGCTTCTTTTTTTTTTTCATGCTTTCTCTAGCCTTGATTTTATTATTATTTTTTATTTAATTAGGTTACCTAAGATATTCTTATTTGTTATTCTTTGTTATATTTTTTTAAATAAATTTATTCTTTAATTAAATAAAATTGATTTATTTAATATAGACAAACACTCAATTCTTTTTTTTTTTTTGTGGTGAGTAATGTCCACAATAGAGTGGCAGTGATTTTCCACCGATTTTTTTTCTTATGCTTGTAGGTGTAATATCAATGACTTATTTGTTTTGACTTGTTGATGCCTTATGTTTTTTACGGTTTGTATGCTATCGTTGCATATAATTTAAATCAAATTATTAGATTACCATGTTTTATTGGATCCAGTTGACTTAATGACTCCAATATCAAGTTTTTCTTGTTTTTATAATTTTTTCTTTGCTAGAAAACATGTTAACAATATCTGAATATATTTTTTACGTTCAATAAAAATTTGATCTTACCCGTTGAATATTAGGTCTTATTGGATCTAGTCTAGGACTATTACTTTTGGTATTTAAAAAAATATCAGGAGATTGCAAACGTGTTTTAAAATAGAAAAAAAATTAAGATTTAGGTCATAAACCTAGCCGAGTTAAATAAATTTGTCTTATCCCACGACATCAGATGCATTGAATAAAGAAATAAAAAAAAATTAATCATGGTAAAAAAAAATTAATGAAAAAGAAAAAAACAACAAAAATACATTTCAATCTAACCAAAGGTGTCACAAAGAAAATAAAAAATCAAAAGTGAAGAAATAACCCAAGCAAATCTGAGTGCGCTTGTCAGCATGCAACCCATGCATAAGGCCATGATAATTTTTATAGAAATATGAAAAAAGGATAGAATACAAAGCGTCGAAGGATAAAAAAGACTAATATCACCTGAGGCAACATTTCAAACTCATCAGCTCGATTATAAGCCTAGTGCAACCCTACTAACGATAACCATAACTCTCAATTCGCAACCAACTCGATATCAAAAGATAAAATTTAAAAAAAAATTAAAAAAATCCCCAAAAAAGATTAGTAATATAAAAAAATGAGGATCAAATGCTAAAAAAATCAGGATGAAAAAAAAAGAGCAAACATTTTACAAAAGAAATCAAGTTAAAAATCTAAAATTAAAAGAAAAATGATCAAATCTAAAACCAAAACAAAATAAGAGGAAAAATAACATTTCAATGTTAGATGATGAAAATGAAAAAAAAAATAATTTGAAAAAAGCCCCTCAAAACATTAGTAATGTAAAAGAATGATGACTAAATGCTAAACAAAAAATTAAGAGGGTAAATAACATTCATTGATTTAAGGATGAAATTAAAAAAAAATCAAACATTTCACAAAAGAACTCAAAACTAAAACCCCCCAAAAAAAGATTAAATCTAAAATCAAAACAAAATAAGAGGGAAAATAAAATTTTAATGTTAGATGATGAAATCGAGAAGAAATTGAATTTTATAAAAGGCCCTACAAAAATAGTAATATAAAAAAATGAGAACCAAATGCTAAACAAAAAAATAAATGGGGGATAACATTAATTGATTCAAGAGTAAAATTGAAAAAAAAATCAAACATTTGACAAAAGAAACACACACACACACACACACACACATATATAAAACTCAAAATCAAAAGAAAGAGGATAAAAAAATAACATTTCAATCAAGAGTGAAGTTGAAAAGAAATTTAAAGTTTTGAAAAGAAATTAAGACAAAAATCATTCAATTAAAAGCAAAATGACCGAATCAAATATCAAGAGAAAATAAGAAGAAAACATGGATTTTTTGATTGGATAGCTCGTTTTCCAAGGAAAATAAAGAGATAAAAAAAGAAAACATCATCAGAGCCAAAACCACCTACCGAACCACCACACATGCCATCTCATTTGGAAGAGGACATTATGATCTTTCTAAAGCCACTGTGAGAGGGCAATTCCCACCATCAGATCCTCCACATGCAATACTTAAAGCGTGAAGAGTGGCTTAATACGTCGGCGCATGAAAATAACGAGCTAGCAAACTTTCTTTTTAAAATATTTTTTTTAATACCAAACCACCCTTATCTTGAACCCATAACTACAAAAATACCAAAATGAAATGACAAATAAGCTATTAGATCATAGTTTAAAATTTTTAATTGAAGAGGTAACCAAATATATTTAAAAAATAATTTATTGAAAATTGTTTAATTTAAATAATTTACTTAATGGTAATTATAGTTTAAAGTTTTTTTTGACTAAAAGGATAACCAAGTAAATTTACTGTTCATTTTCAAAACAAAAGACAAACTTGCCCTTGTCAATAATCATAAAAAACCAAAAGAAAAATACAAATAAGCCCTTAAACTCTAGTTAAGATTTATATGTTTCAACCGGCAACAAAGTAAATTTAATGTGTTGTGTAAAAATAAAAAAACCAATTCGCCCTGAATCAAAGCATTTTTTTTGTATTTCAAGAGCATTCTAGTCATTACTTTATACAATTAAAAAAAATAGAAAAACATCATAACCTTAATCAAAATAATAATAATAATCGAATCTTCAAGGGTGTAGCTCAACTGATCAAGCCTTAGATTTGCTCTTTAGAGATCACCAGTTTGAGTCCTACAAATCTCAGGGTCACTGGAGGTTTACATAGTCGTTAACTTTAGAGCTCATAAAATTAATAAAAAAAAATAGAAAAACATCCTAAACCTTAATAATAATAATAATAATAATAATAATAATCGAATCTTTAAAGGTGTAGCTCAACTGATGAGGTCTTAGGTTTGCTCTTTAGAGATCACTAGTTCAAGTCTCACAAATCTCAGGGTCACTGGAGATTTACATGGTCGTTAATTTTAGAGCTCATAAAATTAGTCGAGATGTGTGTAAATTGACCCAAACACCAACATTAATAAAAAAAAATAGATTGGTCCTGGAAAATTTATAATTGAACCTTTATAAGCTATGTAAACGTGTTTTATTAAAAGGCAAAATAGTAACCAACCTATTCTCATCCACATGTACTGAGTCTAAATGCATAAAGATTCATCCACCTCTTTTGATTTTTTGTTTTTTTTTTAAAATTGAATTCATTTATTAAAAAAAATAGATTGGTCCATTCTTTTTTGGCTTTTTAAGAACTTAAGTTCTGCCCAATAATTGTACACCACGTTGATTTTAGGAAGGAAAATGAAAAGGTTGTAGCTATTTCTTTGTTCTGATTTTATCTATTTTATCTCTTTTTAAGTTTTAAACTCGAGAGTGTTTTTCAGAGTCTTTTTTTAAATTCTATTGTTTCGTTTCAAAACAAAAGTATATAAAACAAATATTTGGTTAAATATTTAAAAATTAATATATTTTTATAAAACATAGTTTAAAATTATATTAAGTATGAAAAGTAATTTTTTTTAGATGAAGTGATGTTTATTTTATTTAAAATATAAAAAATCAATATTTTATAATTAACTAAATTTAATCATTTTTGTTTTAAACATATTAATTAACTGGTATTTAATTATATAGTTAATAATTTTTTATAATTTAAAATTAACTAACCTTAACAATTTTATTTTAAGTATATTAGATCTTAACTTGTATGGATCCTTATTATATAAAATTAACTATTATATCATTTAATAGTTCTATTTACTAAAAAAAGATACATGATTTTTTTATTATTGTTTCTTATTTATTTATGATATTTATGCGTTTTTTAAGCAATAAATTCACTTCTTAAGCAAGTCATTTGGTTTCTTAAAAAATATTTAATTTATTGAAAAATAATTTAATTTAATAATGTACTTAATGATAATTATAATTTAAATGATTTTATTAATATTACAACACATCACTTTATTACCAAACAATTAACAATATCTAAATGGTGTGGGGAATCACTATTCCCCCCACACACAAAGCATTGTGGATTACAACAGTAATCTACAGTGCATTTCTTTTTTTTGCTAAATTTTCTTTTTTTTTTCAACTTTTTTTTTTTGCATTTATTTTTTTCAAAATTATTTTTATTGATTTTACTTTTTAAATATTGACCTGATTAAAACTTTTACTTTGTAATTTTTTTCTTTAAAATACTATGGATTGCTGCGATGTTTTTCCACATAGTTTTTCTATTTTATTTCTTTATTTTTCAAAATTATATTTGTCTAATTTTTTTTTAATATTGAGCTGATTGAGAATTTAGTTTTGTAATTTTTTTCTTTAAAACATTGTTGATTGCTACAGTGTTTCTCTGCATGGTTTTTTTATGATTTTCTCCAAAATTATCTTTTTTTATTTTATTTTTTAATATTGAGTTGGTTAAAAATTACAGTTACAATATGTGAGTAAATCACTGTAACTTTCCTTGAAAATTACTGTTGATTGCTACAGTGTTTTTTTCCACATAGTTTTTTTTTTCTGTTTTTGTTATATTTTTTCCTAAAATTATCTTTGTTAATTTTATTTTTTAAAATATTAAGTTGATTAAGAATTGCAATTACAAGTAAATACAAGTTTTTCCTTACAAAACATTATGGATTGATACAGTTTTTCCTCACATAGTTTTTTTGCAGTTTCTTTTATGTTTTTTTTTATAATATTTTTTTCCAAATTATCTTCATCGATTTTTTTTTATATTGAGTTGGTTAGAATTTAACTTTATAATAAAGCTTAATTATGTGGGGAAAGCATTGTAGCTTTCCTCATAAAACATCGTGGATTGCTACAGTGTCTCTCCGTATAGTTTTTTTTGTTATAATTTTTTTCAAATTATCTTTTTCAATTTTATTTTTTTAATATTGAGTTGTTTGTGAATTACAATTACAAGTCATTACAAATAAGACTAAATCATGTGGGGAAGCACTGTAGCTTTCATCACAAAACACTGTGAATTGCTACAGTGTTTCCAACATGATTTTTTTTCTTTTTTTTTGTGTTTGTTTTGTTATTTTTTTTCTAAAATCATCTCTGTCGATTTTTTTTTTAATATTGAGTTGATTAAGAATTTAGCTTTGTAATTTTTTTTAAAAACACTGTGAATTGTTGCAATGTTTTCCCATATGATTTTTTTATGATTTTTTCCAAAATTATCTTTGTCGATTTTTTTTTAAAATATTGAGTGGTTAAAAATTATAATTACAGTAAAACTAAATCATATGAGGAAAACATTGTAGTTTTTCTCACAAAATACTGTGGATTGCTACAATATTTCTCTAAATGGTTTTTTATTTTATTTTATTAGGAAAAACGCTATAGTTTTCCTCACAAAACATTATCAATTGCTACAACGTTTTTCCTCATGGGTTTTTTTCCTTCCAAAATTATCTTTGTTGGTTTTTTTTAACATTAAGTTGGTAGAGAATTTAGCTTTGTAATTTTTTTTGCTTTTTATTAACTAAAAAGCTAAATCATGTGGCGAAAACACTGTATCTTTCCTCACAAAATACTGTAGATTACTACAAATCATTTTGTTCAGTCTCTAAGTTTTTGATCATCAACACAACTTTTTTTCCCGTCATGAAATATTTGCTCCATCATACCTTTAATTTTTATTACTTATCTAGCGCTGGTTCACAATTATAACTCTATCAAGTGTATTTGTTTTATAAGTCTGCGGCAGCGCGTAGACATGTCATCTCGTTTAATGTATTTAATGTCATAGCACATCACAATACAACATAACACAGTAGACATACCAAGGGCCAACCATGCTTTATAACCTAGCATGGGTTTATCTTCATCTTTTAGCATGCCAACCATAATATGAACCATTTTTTTAATAGAATAATCAAATATAAAACATTTATTTCATAACAATTATTGATATAATAACCTCCATAATATATAATACATTCATAATATATAATACACTTCGATCATCAACACCACAACCATATCTTATCTACAGGAGGAATCTTATAGTAGGAAGCCTATTGACTTGCCTTTTTTTTCCCTTTTGTTTTCTTTTTAATTTTATTTTATTTTACTTCGGTTGGTAGCCACCAAAAACCTTGATTCTTTTCCTATAAAATTAAAGCCTCTTTCCTTTCAATTAAGGTATCCTTTTGGTTAAGTAAATTTTTTTATTTATTTTTTTAGTACGGTGAAGATCCAACAAATTCAATTATTAAATGAGCTAACAATTTAAGGGAATATGTGGTGGGGAGCAAAAATTGAAGGGAAAAGGGATAGACATAGAGAAATTAGAAGGATTTGTCTCTTTCCAGCATTTCAATTACAATCTCCCTTGTTTCTGAAAAATAAAAAAATCATACATAAAACACATTTATTTACCAATTAATTTCTTTTTTTTTCTTTTTACAATTTTGAGATACATATATATTTGGTATTGGTATGGTTTTATGTTTTGTCTTTTTCTTAAAAAAAGAAAAAACTTATTTTTTATAAGATAATTAAAAGTGATTTTTTATTTTATGTTATTGATTTTTATATACACAATGTTATATTGCTAATATTATCATCACTACATCACCATCTCATCACTAATATCACCTTCATATCATCATCATTTTGATTTCTTTTTAATGTGTTGAATTTTGTACTTTAAAATCAAATTAATAATATGTTTGGTTAAAAATAAGTCTTACACAAATTTATATGAAGATTATATAAATAACCATGAAGGATTTCTTGAAGAAATCAATGAAAATATCCAAGATGCAAAGCAAGTGAAGACTTAGAATTAAGTGTTCTTTTTAGTTCTTATGTAAATCTCTATATCTTATCTTGATAGAACAATTAAAATGAACTCACACACTTCATTGTGCATGCATTCATAGGATTGATATCGGTTCAAGAATTTTCCAAGTGAAAATATGTCAAATCTAGAAATTTGCATGAACTGATTGACCACTTATTCATCAAGAATGAACACTTGGGAATTCAGTAAGAACCAACGACTAATTGGCTTGACCAATCTGAACTGGTTGACCGTTTTAGTTGTCAGTGGGATTCTAACGCTAGAAATAACTAGTTTCTTTTGGAAACTTCTAAACAGCTCTTATTCTTTTCTGAACATATATATATATATATATATATATATATATATATATATTATAGAAGCTACTAGCTAGATACTTGACGTGCTACAAAGTGCAAGCTGAATATTTTTTTTCCAACAAAAAAATTTTATATACAGGCTTTTTCGACAAGTTTTTATAGTTAAAAAAATTCCAAGTGAAAATCAAAAAGTTTATATATACATATAATCAAATAAATAAAAAATTATGTGTGTTGATAAATAAATAAAAAAATCCATAAACAATAACTAAAAAAATCGAGAGACAAGTGGAGATCAAGATATTTAACATCGCAAGACCAGACATTTACCCGGTTGTGTTTTCTAATTTTTTTTATTAAAATAATATTTTTTTTATAAATCAAATGATAATAGAAAGAGAAACACACATTAAATTAATTGAATAAAATAAAAGGGAAAACAATATTATGCAAGGCTGCACATATTATAAATATTATCGGAAAATAAATATTTTTTTATTTTCAAAAATAAAATTCATCTATACAAAAGATAAAAAAAAAAAAAACTATAGATGAACAAGAAAAACCTCTTCAAAAATTAAATGCATAACAAAAAAATAATCGTTATTTAAAATAGGCTCTTTAAACAAAATAAAAGAAAAAAAGAAGTATTAATCTAAATATAATTTAAAAAATATATAAAAAAAGCATTAATTAAAAAAATAGAAAAAAATAATTTAGAAAGAAAAGAAAAGAAAAGGTCAAGCGATATTAGGCCTAGCAAGCTAGGTCAGCCCGCCTAACCTATTTTGTTGTAATACACGGATTAAACTCTTTTCTATGCATCTGGGTTGTCTCCCCTAATTTATTTTTCAAAAAATGTTAGACAACACGTCATCTGTATTGCTTAGTTTCCAGCCATTTTAGTAGCAGGAAAAACAGAGCTGGTGGTTTTTTCAACCTAAAAACTGAATTTTCAACCTATTTTTGTTTTACTAAAAATACCTAAAAAACATTATAGACAACTTTATAAACTCATTCATGACCTAAAAGAACAAAAAAAAACAATCATCCTAAAACCCAAAACCACAAATCTTACCAAGATCATATTTCATTTTCTTGGCAATCTCAAGGTATAAAAAACCTTAATATGAGCTTCCCTCGTAAAAAAAAAATAATTTGACACCAATTTCAATTATTTTGGTGGCCGGAATCGGTGCCAACAAAAATTTTCTCTATTTACCATCGGGTTTTGGTGATTTTTTCTTACCTCTCTCATATTAAGGGCCAAAAAATAAAGGAAATGAAGTTTGGAACTAAAATTGATATTTTTTCTTTAATTTCAGAAATTGAAGGGACCTAATATGTATAATTTATAAAGTATAAGAACTACAATAAATATTTTGCCTAAACTTTTTAAAGCCACACATTCCTTATGTGTTTTTTACTTTGGTCCCCCATCTTTCAACCTCACCCTCCCTCAATAAATTGGCTTATAATTTGATCCAATAAGGGCTAAATAAAAAAAAAAAAGACAAGAAAAGGCAGTCCATTTACAGTGCCAATGCATTTTACATTATAAATCTCACACGCATTTTAGTTTTTAGTTAATTTTAGAAAACAATACCAGCAAGAGATTATCAATCCTATCATAATCTAAAGTTGTGCTAAATTGAATTTTTATATTCTAGCACTAAAGTGTTTGTTGTCATACTCATTATACTTAAACACCTTCAAATATCCTAGGTGCTATTAAATGAGTTATAAAAATACTAGAGTTTAAATTGTATCATCTACTATTTTTAGAGAGTTTTGTTGTGAGCAAAATCATCCTCGTAATCCTTTGAGAGTTGGGATAAAACTCTTAGTATTGGTAAAGGAATTTCACCAAGAAAAAAAAATCTTTGAGAGGGAATATCTTCAAGTGGTGTAAAAATATTGGTGTGGATTCATCAAGTGATTATTATACTCTTTAAGTTTGGACCGGTGAAAGAATATACTACCCAAGTACATTTTGATACTTGAGGTGTGGATGTAAACTTGTCAAACTACGTAAAAATGAGTTTGAAATTTTTATCTCATAACTCTTTACTTTACACAATTTAATTATATTGTTGGTTAATTATATTTATTTAAATTAATTAAATATTTTATTATTATCATTCCTACACCAAATTCACCCTGCGACATAGTCCTGGAAAAATAGAAAATTGCCACATAAAAAAACATTAACCCTGTCAAATCAATTTCAAATTCAACTGGATTTTGCAAGATTAAAAAAAAATTGTTGGCTTTTCCCAACAATCAAATCGAGCACACTATTAGATAAATATGACAAAGAGAAAAAAAAGACATAAAAAAGCAA
>Ga0325403_1005027_pt1 | contig 12408 bp, 4 predicted proteins | sample PopdelMetagenome_19_FD_205665 | JGI IMG/M metagenome (GOLD analysis project Ga0325403, IMG submission 205665) | Populus deltoides microbial communities from Bellville, Georgia, United States - Xylem-PdKOR-R4 | ecosystem: Host-associated > Plants > Phyllosphere > Stem > Wood/Secondary xylem...
AGAAATGAAATTAGAGTCTTTTCTTGCATTTTCAGGGAAAATTAGGACTTATGAATCTTACCTAACTTGTGCCCTTTTGAGATTTGATTTCTCAATTTGTCCCAAGTCAACTATTATACATATAGATGGTGAAAAAAAATTAAAAAAATAAAATTCCTAGCAATTCAAGGCAAGCCTGAACATCATCATCACCGATATCGATTCATCCTCATCACTATCCAATACCCCTACCTCAAACACGCACTTCATGTATGTTTTGAGCTCTGAAAAGTTAGAGATGCTTCATGCATAGTCCATTGAAATACACTCCGCGCACCTCCAAACCAGTCCTTAGAATTCATGACATGCATCAAATTCTATGTGCAGAGCACAAACATTAACCTTTTCATTAATAGCACAACAAAGTATTAAAATCAATGATGATTACCTACCTCTTCACTAATGATACAACAACTAACAACTCTTCATGAAGTACATACAACTTCACTCACTATGAGGTACTTGTAACATTATTTTTTACAGAGTAAGCTAACGTAACCAAAATCTATAAATGTTTTGGGTCAACACATAAACATTCAAGTAAAAAAATCTCATTCAAGGGCTCCACTACAGTTCATTCAATAAATATACACTCCTTATATTTTTCTCAGTATATTATTTATTTTTTCTATATTTATTAATTTAAGAATCAGAGTGTCTTTTGTTTCGATAATAGACTTTTTTTTTTTTTAGAAACATCAAAGTTTAGAGACAAAATCTATGTTAAATATCACACACTTCAGCAAAAAATACAGTTATGAAAATTCCAATTCAATTCTGAAGTTTTCACAACATCATCTCATATATATTTCCTATTTTGAGTAAAATTTGATTCTGTAATTAATAGATTCAATGCCTTTTTTTTTATTACTTGGGAAATGGAACAAATGATGTAGTCCTTATAAGTGAATTTGTTGCTAGGCAATTAAGTTAAATCAGCAAGGTTGACTACCTTGATACAAGAGCTGCATTTAGTCCTTACACCTAATTTTTCGGGATCAATGTTTAATTAATCTGACTTTGCTATGAGAGAATCTGCTACCTATTCGTTAATTTAAACGAACATTGACGAGTTTGGTAACTTATCCGATTGACCCTCCATTGATTTTTGTCATGAGATTGAATATTCCAATTTGCTGATTTCATTGCATAAGAAATTAGGTGCAGCAAATTGTTTGGTCAACTGTGCCACTGATCATCTGTTAGCTTTGCCTAATGCCTATAATAGCTAGTAATTTGCTTCCATTTTCCACATATATCTTTTCTTGAGAGCACGCTTGATCTATAGTTTATATATATCTATACGTAAAAAAGAACTAATGTAGGAACATTACATTATTGGTTAGTGATTGAATACTTGTAATGCCAACGGATCTTATTGAAAGAAAATCTCCTAGCTCATAAAATAGTCATACCGTGTGCCATGCAACAAGTCTACTTCATGGGGAAATTGAACCGTATAAGCGCTATTCATAGCCTTTTTGCGCCAAGCAATTTGGATAATGCATAAAGACCTCACGCAATCAGGACATGGGAGTTGATTTTCCTCATCATTCCTACATTTTCCTCGTATTCATCTGGGAGGTAGCTGTTCATCGTATGAATTTCCATGTGCTATGTCTTGAGAAAATGGGAAACATGATAGAGTTGATGGCTGTGGAAGTGAATGATAATCTCTATATACAATGACTTAAGACTTAATTAAGACTGTTCAGGAACACCCCAACATATCATAATTGCTGAGAACTCCCTTCACTGTTATGTGATAATTGTTATAAATTATTTCTAGATGAATAGTCCCTAGAGAATCTGTAATAGACTCCATATAGCATCATATACCTAAAATAGTGGACTAATGCCATATCCACCCCAATGATATATATTTACATGCTTGTACGAAACGACTAACCTACTAAAATCAATACGAGGATCCAGTTCCATAAAAGAGGGTAATGCACCCACTCTTGTATTAATTGAGAATTATATTCTTTTTTCACTTGATGGAAAAACCCTACATGCAATATGTGTTGGTTTTTTCATATTAAAACCTAAATAAATTCATCTCTCGAATTTAATTGAAAATAAATTTTAATTTGGTATGAAAGTAATGTAGAGATTCATAAAAACTTTAGTACTTTCATGTAGAATTCCTTAGAAAGAAAATATTATCCTAACTCCTATATTTTTTTTGGTATTCGTAGGTGTCCGGATCAGTTTACACGAACCTCGGCTAATTCTCCGAGACCCTGAGGTTTGTGACACTCGAACTAGTGACCTCTAAGTAGCAAACGTCTCAGAACCTGACTAATTGAGTTACACCCCTCAAGTTTTCTAACTTCTATTTTGGGTGGGAGATTGTGTGTTGTTTTAGCCTTGTGTGCATCAAATTGGCTGGCATGGGTTAGGGAAATTTAATCAACACGCTTTGATCTAGTTGATTCTAATGTGCTAGGGCACTACTACTATTTATTTATTTATTTCATTTTTTTTCCTTACTTGTTAACAGCCAGCACAGTAACCATGAAAATGGCTCAGGTACTTATTAATAACAGCCAGTGCAGTAACCACGAAAATGGCTCTGCTGATTGGTATGATAACCATTAAAGGGCAGGGCACATATATAGTCACCTTTACAAGAGCACCCAAAAACTATAACATGGCATCTTCATGAATCCCCATCGTAATCATCACCATGCCCACTTCCCTTTACCCACAAGGAACAAAATCTTTCAATAAAAAAATTAAAAATAGGAAAAGAATTTTGATGTGTGGCTAAGATGGTAAGTAGATTTGCATCACAGTTGATTGATAACGATTCTTGAAGTTTTATTAGTAGTTTAGATTTTTAAATTAAAATAATTCATTGATATGATATAGAGTTAATATAATTTGAATTAATTTAAGGATATGCATTGCAACTTTCCAGAAAGAAAGTTTCTTATAGATATATGAAATGATTTAAAGATAATAAAGTATAAGAAAGTAGATTGAAATGGATCGATGTGTGAAGAGTTTCAGGAGAAGTTATTTGTTTATTTATTTATTTTTATTTAGTTTAAAAAATTATTTTTATAGTATTTTTATTCTTCCTACATAGTTTATATATTTTATTTTTAGTATAAACAGAGATGTTTAATTTGTTTTTCAAAAGACTACTTAAAAAAAATTATACCATAATAAAGTTTTAAATTAGAATTTTATTAGATAAAATTATATATTGCTTGTGTTTACTATCTTTCTTGTTATTTTTGTTTGCGTAAACAATACTCCTCGGGTTTATAACAAATAATAATAAAAGAATAATTAAGAAGCACTAAGAAGGAAAAAAATCTTCTACCCCCAATTAATTAAGAAACAAATGAGAGAACAAAAATTAATAGAGAAGAAAAGTAAAGAAAAAGAAAAAAATTCGATTCAAAATGCCTCCTCTCATTTGTCCAATCATCCCCTTTGATATGTCAACTATCTATTATTTCTGTAAATTCCCTTTGTCCGTACCCCTCAACTGTTCCATATATAATAATATAGCATATTGATTACATTCCCTCAACCATATAATATAAATATTGTATATAGCTTCATTATAAAGAGAGAGAGCTAAGCTTTACCTCAAAGTCTCAAGCTGCAATAAGAAGACACGCAAAGATTATCAACACAAACAAGTTTGTGGCCATGGCAGAGGAGTTTCAGGCCGGGATTTGTGGCGAGAACTGGTGGATGAATTCTTCGAAAAGCATGTTCATCGGCGGCTTATCACCGTGTTCTACGGTGAGCCTCCCTAGTGATCATATGGGAACTTATAATGGGTCATGGGCCACGGCTGATATGGTAGACTTGAAGCCGAGGTCAATATCATGCAAGGAGTCTCATAACACTACTTCGGTGTCTGATACCTCTATAGCTTTCCTAAATTCTCCAAAGCCTCAACAGGCTAATTCAGATAGTGGGGGTAGCAGTAATTTGATTGATTCCACCTTGCACATGATGGGGTTCGGGCTCTCGTCTTCGTCGTCGTCATCGGATTGGAACCAAGCTTTACTGTAAGTTTGGTACACATGTTGTTCCTCTTTTTATTTTTTTCCTCCTTAAATTCCAATTAGGGTTGAAATCCAACTCGAAGGTCTTAAAGTCCGAAGCACTCCGACCACAAGTTAGGAAAAAGAATACTTGACTTTGTTTTATTGTTTTTGTTTCGAAAAGCAAGTCAAAATGATCATCAAAGTTTTATCAAGTGGCAAAGATTTTAAATCAATTATCAGATTCTTTGATCTTTTTGCAGCTCTGGGAATGGAAGAACTGAGAGTTACAATTCCATGCTGCAAGAAGACATGAATTCAGGAGGACTAAACTCTTCTCAAATCCAAAAAGATTGGAGTCCAAAGAGCTATGCAAGAACTGCTGAAGATTTCTCCTTGGACCAACAAAGGCTAAATCCGGTTAACAGTTCCAGCAATTCGCCACCAACTTGCCAGGGATTTTCTACAGGCTTTTCAATGGAGCCAACAGCTTCTTATGGCTACCCTTCAACATTGATACAAAGTTTATTTGAAACAGATCATCCTCAACCACAACAAGTACAATCTCTTTTCAACAACCGGCCCATGAATTACCTGTCGCCGACAGCTCCAAATTATGGGACCAACATGAGTGAATTGTCATCTCCTTCTTGGACTAAAGTATCTCCCTTGATAAAATCTTGTTTGCAAAAGCAACAGGCTAGTAGTTTGCACTTTACTAACAACACAACCTACTGGAATGCCTCACCAACTGGAATAAATGATCTTAGAGCAAGCTTTTTAGCCTCATCACCATCTCAATTTCTTCTGCCAACTTTTCAAGAGAAACCCAATTGCCCCAGCCTCACTATACAGGTAAAGATGATGATTAAAAAACTCATTTATTAATTAGCCTTATTCATCAATATTTAATGACTAGGGTTTCAGACTAAATCTTTTTTCGTGTATTTATTTATATTTCAGCCTAACAGAGAAGAAGTTCGAGACTCGGTTTCAGTAGTTAAGAAAGGATGTGAACCAGCATTCAAAAGGCCTCGAATTGAAGCACCATCTCCACTACCAACTTTCAAGGTATACAAAAACGCAATCAATCAAGCTTTTGAGTACTGAAACGTACCGAACTTATTTTTTATCTTTCATTCTTTTTTTCCTTAATATTCCTTTTATCTTTTGAAGAAGTGAATGTGAAGGTGTTATTTTGTCATCAGGTCCGGAAAGAGAAGCTAGGGGACCGAATAACTGCCCTCCAGCAATTGGTTTCACCTTTCGGAAAGGTTAGCTTTTGGATTTTTCTACTTTTTTCAAATAGCACATTGACCATAGCAAGTCTTTGCTTTGTGATTCGATTGAAGGCTCATCCATTGGTCATGTACTCTACCTTTTTCAGACTGATACTGCATCGGTTCTCCATGAAGCTATAGAGTATATCAAGTTCCTCCATGACCAAGCCACTGTATGTTATCTTATCTTCTTCTTCTTACCATATGAGTGTTTCATCCATTGATTCTCACTCCTTAATTCAAAGTAGGGTAAGAAGTCTTGAGTTTGAGTCCTACGATCTTAGGAATCCTATAAATGTCTGTATACATAAATCAATGGGAAAACCCTACTTGATTTAAACAGAATTAGACGTTAACAAATACATTTAAGAGCCTAAACTAACGAATTCGCATTTAATATATGTTTTTTTTTTGTTTGTTAATGCAGGTTTTAAGTACTCCATACATGAAAAATGGCAATCCCATTCAACATCAACAGGTATAATACAATTCTTTCTTTATTTCCCTTTTTTCCTTTTGTTGCTTTTGGCCAACACTGCCACTATGCATGTGATGAATCAAAAGATTCTTTTGAAGTACAATATAATTCACTGGCAGGCTCCAGAAGACAAATTGAACGACCTAGAAGGGCCAAAACAAGATCTAAGAAGCCGAGGACTATGTCTTGTGCCAATCTCCAGCACATTTCCTGTTGCTAATGAGACCACTGCTGATTTCTGGACACCAACATTTGGTGGCACTTTCAGGTAGAAGGATGATTATAGTAAAGCTAGCTAAACAGCTTCTATATATCTAATGATCAAGCACTGATTTTAAATCCCTATAGTTTTGTATCAAACCAACCAAGATGGAAGGAAACGCTCATAACTTCAATATAGGAAGAAGATTATAGCAGGAGCCACTGTACTGCTGTGCTAGCTAGCTGTACCAGTCTTGAACGAAAAGCTAAAGAAAACAAATGAAAAAGAGAAAAAGGAACTCAAGCTTCAAAGATGGACAGACAATGCTGGGCCAGCTACAAGAAGAATTAATGATGTTAGGCTATCAAATGATTAGGAGCCACTTGAGATGAAGAATATAAATATCTAGAAGGTAACCAAGTCGTAGTACTACTGGTTATTAACTAATACCTTAAAGGTGGGGGCTAAGCACAGGAACAGCTGCTAAATTCAGCTAAATATATTAACATCTGTGAGTTTAGAGATTAATTGTATGTTGTTGATCGTTACATATAAATGGGGTGAATTTAGCAGATTGGAACAAAAGGCCTTTTGTTCCTGTTGCGCCATTGTTGTGGATGCATAGAGCTGGCACCACCAGTCCACCTTTATACGTATAAATACATATTGCTTTTGTTATTGTAGATGAAAGAAAAAGAAATAAAGGGATTATTGTACTCATTGATTTGTTTGTTATTCAAAAATATATGTACGAGTGAGTGGAGCTTTTTTGATTTGATTTGTAACCTTTTCACTTGTTTATATGGCTGCATTGTGGTTTTGCTAGGTCATTGGTCGGCCCACTATTCATGCTTTTAGGGTTTTCTGCTTATTCTTTTTAGATGAAGGAGATAACGTGCATGCTTGTTTGTGTATAAACTTTCCTCCCCGTATGTATATTAGGTAAAGATCATACCATATTCTAAGAAGGTGTTTGGTTAAATGTGAATTGTTAGGTATTTTTTTTTTTTTTTAATTTGAGATAGAAGATATAGATAGATTTATATATCTATTTACCTAGTGTTCTTTAAAAGTATTAAAATTAATTTTAAATTTTTTTATATGAATAGATTTATTATTTTATGTTTCTATCTCTATCTTTCTAATTAATTAGTATACATGTACATACATATTAACCCTTAGAAATTAAGTTCGGTGGTCAAGGAACTTCCTTCTTTTCTCAATTTTATGAATTCGAATATTAAGGCTAATATTTTTGAAACTTAATTTTTAAAATACATGAATGTTAAAAGTTAAAAAATATAAAATTACTTTTAAAAATCGTCATCCATGAAATCTATGCAAGGGCGTGCCATTAAAATCACAAAAAGATGCTTAATAATAATTGATACGCAAGCTAGTCTAATTATATCTCTAGCAAACCTTGGAAGTAAACGCAAGGTTTGCTTGAGAATTAACCTCATCGGAGCCTTACTCTTGGGTAGCTAGCTAGCTTGTTAAGCATTCTTAATGGTTTCCACTCAAGAATTAATCCCTCCCTGATCATTTGTGTTTTGTACTGTTGATTTATGTAAGAAGTGCTGCTTTGAGGGTAATAATTGTACTTGTGCACAACTTTATTCAACATGAATATCCGGCCTGCAATATTGTTATAATTACTACTGACTCAACCCATCTCTGTTGTGTTCTTTCTGTGAGGAAATAATAATAATAATGATGATCATTACTATACAGAATTGTAGCTTTGATTCTATATATTAAAAAAAAAATTGGTGAAATTGTACGGTTGAACCGCAATTTTAAACAGGCCATATATAAATGTTTATTTCAAGATGGAGATGCCTGTTTCATTTCCATGGCTGTTCAGCAAGGCCATCCTTTTTGGACATGGTCAACTTCGCAAAATCCATGTCCATGGATTCCAAAGAAGCTTTCTTCTAGTATACTTGAAGTTCCCAGCAAGTCTTTTGCAGAGAATATTCACCTTGTGTGGATGTTTTATGCACTTCCAAATAAAGCCAATAAGGGCATGACTACTCACTTCATAGTTCCTGAAGAAAAGCAATAAATATTCCTGTAAAGTTCGCAATTTACCTTTCGTTCTCCTTTTTGCATTGATGGCAGCCCATCGATCCACATTCACAGTATGAGAATCCCTATAGCTAGGCAAGCCATCAACATTCATTACTAGTAGTTAATTTCTGTACATATCTTTAGTGTTAGACCTTCATTTATAGAATGATAAAGAATCGTGCCTGTAAAGCAAAAAAAAGCTTACTAAAATGTAGGGAATACCAATTGATGAAGAGGCTAATCATCAAGTACTGTGCAAAATTCATATATGCTTGAAATTCAAGAATTCTCGCCATGACGTGACTAATCATGAAAAAAGAAGAAAAAAGCTACTTGAAAAGTTAATATATATCTTCTTGATTGGTATCTCTTACACTTGCTTTATAATCTTTTCCATGACTTTGGAATTGATCAATCTGTTGATGGGGTATCGTCTCATACCTTCAAGCATTGGGATCGGTACCCGTTGCTGTAGGATATACTATAGCATCAATGGGAATTGAGTTCTTCTTGTTATTTTTTTCTTCAAATGTGAGGTCGATAAAAGAAGAAACATAGAGAGAATACTAAAAAGGAAAAGCATCTAGGGCATCATTGTGATGCTAATAAAGTATGCGACTCCCAGCTGCAGTAGATACATTCTTTTACTTTAAAAAAAAACTTGCTATTCTTTTTTCTTGTCTTGGCTAATCAATGGAGATTAAAGTTGTCTTATGCTAGAAGTTTTCGTTCATGCTTAAAAGGGTTATTTCTTTTCTATCAATCTTGAATAGCGTCAAAGAATCATCTCAACACAATAACTTAAGTTATTAGGTAAGGTCCTAAGATATGATTTATATTATTCTCTAACACACCCCTTCAAGTGAAAGAAACTTGCACAGACTCACTTTAATTTATGCTTAATTTTTATCAAATAAATAGGGATTGCGAGATTTAAACTCGTGACCGCTTGGTCATCAAATCTCTAATACCATGTCAAATAACTATTTCAACCCAATAGTTTAAGTTGTTAGGTGAGATCTCAGGATATAATTTATATTATTCTGTAACAAATAGAGAAAGAAACTGTTTGTCTTGTGTTTCGAAAGTATTTTTTAAAAAAATTAAAATTTTATTATTTTTTTTACTTTAAATTATTATTTTTTATGTTTTCAGATGTTTTAATGAGTTAATTTAAAAAAAATTAAAAATATTATTTTAATATATTTTCAAATAAAAAACATTTTAAAATCATAATTACTACATTCTCAACTCTCAGACACATCAGATCATTAAAGAATCAAAAGACATAGCTTGGAACTTTGAAAAGACGATTGAAGTACCTACGTAACTTCTTTGATATTGGCCAAGAGAGTAAGCTTTTTCAATTACTTTGTATCCTCCTCGAGTTATCAATCTCTTTGACCTCATTGTCACTGTCGTCACCATTTCAAAATAACATATATTCTATCCATCAACTGATCATGCCAATCCAAAAACTCACTGTTAATGCAATTACGATCGACAATTATTCTCACTTTAAATTAGAACAATTCAAGATGGCTTCGATTGCTTTGAGAGAGAGTGTTTGATAAAGAAACTTTTCAAAATATTTTTTATTTTAAAATAAATTAAACTATTTATCTTTAAATTTTAACATGAATATATTAAAATGATTCAAAAATATTTAAAAAATAATCTAAAACAAAAAAAAAAACTTAAATATTAGTGATTTTGGCTAACAAAAACATACCTCAACAGTGATGTGTGCTGTTGCTGCCTTGATTCCAGAAAAACCTTGCCAAGGAGCATTGATAAGGGATGTAGAAATAAGGAATAGAAGGCCAGAATTAACAACCAGAGAATTGCAGAGAGTAAGTGAGATGGCCATACAATAACGATAATAAACTGACAAGGAAAATCCAGGACTGCAAGAAGTGATCTTCTTCGTAAGTGTGGGGACATCACTGGTCCAAGATCAAATTGGACCGCTCAGCTGAGCTTAGAGACATTCTACAGCAGTCCCAGAAGAAAAAAACGGAAAACAGAGGAGGAGAACGAGAGAAGTGATACAAGGAATCTTTCGTTCTATTTTTTCCATTTTTTTTTCTCATGAGAAATTTTAATTACAGTTGTTAGACTTGGATGTGAAATCCACTCCTAAAATATTTTGGGTTATTGATTACCGGTCAATTCAATCGATTATTTTAGTTATAAACTAGAGTTGTTTTGTTTAAAAAAAGTTAATAATTCGATAGAGTTTAATTAGCTCAATTAAATCACTAAAAACCTGTTTGAAGTCAGCTTTTTAGATCAAATTTGAATTCTTCTGGTAAATCTACCATGTCGGGCCGAATCTAATATCAATGATTCCAACAACTTTATGGACCATTCTGCTTTGAGCATTATTTTTCTGCATTGAAAACTAAAAATAGAAAGGTGGAAGCAAGAGCCTTTTCGTTTGCTCGTGATGAATTGATTGGTGCCATATATTGATCATGAATCTAGCCGATTCCTACCAGGATCCTCTTCAAAACAGGAGCAAATACAACATCGGCATGTGTCTACCTATTTTGTCATTTCCATGAAGGTGGTTTCTTTTCATTATTCCCTTCTTCTTCCTCCTCTTCCCGGAGGGGTCTTGGATGGTTCTTCCTCCATTTCACCTTATATTCTTTGACGCATTCATGGAATCAACAGAACTTGATCGGACAGAAAATTCTCATTTGGTATTGGAAACCATTAAGGCGTCTAGAGAGCCAACTGATACTAATTATCACCCACCTTCTGTAATTAGAGATAAGCACAGGAAGTGAAGAAACATCAAAAGCATGTAAATCCTTTCATCACAACAAGAACATGAAACTGAAATTTCTTGTAAGGGAATACAGATGATGAGGTTAAGAATGTACGCATGCATTTGTACAAGGATAATCCAAGTTGGAGTGTTACTGATGAGATTAACAACATTTTTTTTTGGTCTGAAGGTGTATTACAATGCTACAGCTCCAAATCAGTAACATAATTATTCCTGTTATAATTATTGTTTCTTAAAATATATTAAAATAATATTTTATTATTTTTTAAAAATTATTTTTAATATTATTATATTGAATCAATCTAAAAATATAAAAAAAAATTATTTTTAAACAAAATAAATTCAAGAATTTTAAATATATAATTTGGAGAGCAATTTTTTATTCATGCGTGGTTTCAGCCAGGAAACATGGATACTTTTAAAAGGCTCTTATGGGTCATCACGGGACAAGATTAAATTCGAATGTTATCTTCTTCTTTTTTTAAGTATTTTTTATTTAAAAATATATTAAAATAATATTTTTTATTTTTTATTTTTAACATCAATATATTAAAATTATTTAAAAAATAATAAAAAATATTAATTTGATAATTTTTTAAAAAAATATCTAATAACAGAAACATTTAATCCCAAATACACCTTTACAAAATTAAGTCCAATGAGAAATGAAAAACAAGGGAACAAGGAAAAGAGAACCGGAATGTGCATCCAGCACAATTTGTTTTTGCATTTAAAATTGTGTATTAAAAATGTATCTGGTTTGAAAAAAATTTAAATTGATTTTTTTATGGTTTTATATATTGCTATTAAAAATAAAAAAAATCTAAAAAAAATATTTTTATATAAAAATCACTTTTAAAAAGCAGAATTTACCATTGGATTAGGCTTTGATTGGTTTATAAGTTAAGTAGATGTGATATTGTATGTACACGTATTGAAATGAAAGTTGTGTTAATAAAAATTGATGAATATTTAGTCACAGTTATCATTCATGAAAAAAGAATATTAAAATTAACTAAAAAAATAAAAGATTTATTTTAGGGTCATTAATTTAAACAAAACAAACAAAAACAAAACATATATTTGTATATATAACTTGTCAAATGAAAAGATGAACAAAGAAAAACAAATAAAATTAAGAAATATTTATTTAAAAAATAGAAATTATTTAAAGAATTAAGAAATATTTTTTTCATACAAAAATAAAACTTAAGATTTAATTGTGAAAGTATATTTTACTTTTAAAAGACAGTACTCCTTTGATGTGTGAAGCAATTAATGGTTCTATTTGTGATATTTTTTTTCTTTTTATTTATTTATTTTACCGAATGTAATTTCAATGAATTAGATTTAGAAGAATAAATAAATTCTAATTTTTCAATTCAAAGTGAGGCATTTTGTTCCTCTTTTTTTAACCCATTTTATGCTATTTTGGTAGCTCAATCATAGAATTTTCTCTTTCTATATTTCTGAAATATAAATGTGCGAGTTTTATTAACAATAACTAGTTTGATTCTATCTTA
>Ga0325403_1005029_pt1 | contig 12407 bp, 13 predicted proteins | sample PopdelMetagenome_19_FD_205665 | JGI IMG/M metagenome (GOLD analysis project Ga0325403, IMG submission 205665) | Populus deltoides microbial communities from Bellville, Georgia, United States - Xylem-PdKOR-R4 | ecosystem: Host-associated > Plants > Phyllosphere > Stem > Wood/Secondary xylem...
CAGCCGCGCCAAGGACAACCTGCTCGAGGAGATGGAGCTCATGGGCGCCGTCCGCCTCTCGCAGGCCGAGGAGGGCCGCTCGACGATCGTGGCCGCGATCCGCCAGCTGGAGGAGTCGGGCCAGATCACGATCCAGAGGGAGTCTGACGATGAGTTCGTCGGCTAGCTGGGCCCGGGCCGGGGCGGCGACCGCCCCGGCCCCCCCTGCACGAGCGACCTTCACCCCCCTCCCCGGCAGCGCCCCCACGGGCGCTGCCGGGGCTTCCGGCTTCCACTCGGGAGACATGGCCCACGCCTCCCAGGCCTCCGGCTACGCCGCGGGCTGGGCCCAGGGCCTGGCCGCCGCCGCCGAGGAGGAGCGCCGCGTCGTCGCCGCCCTGCTCGCGCAGGCGCAGGCCGAGCGCGCCGCGCTGCGCGCAGAGGTCGACAGCGCCCTCGCCGGTCTGCACGCCGCCGCCGAGGAGCTGCGCGCCCGCACCACCCCGCAGCTCGACGCCGTGGCCGACGCCGTGGCCATCGCCGTCGTCGACCTGGCCGAGGTGGTGATCGGCCGCGAGATCGAGGACGACGGAGTGCGCGGCCTCACCGCCCTGCGCCGCGCCCTCGACGCCTCGCCCACCCACGCCGACGTCGTGGTGCGCCTGAACCCCGAGGACCTCGCCGTCATCGACGACGTGCACGGCCCCGATGGGGTCCGCGGTCTCGTCGGGGCGCAGGTCACGGTGCTCGCCGACGCGCGGCTGGCCCCCGGCGACGCGTTCGCGGAGTTCCCCGGCGGCCTCGTCGACGCCCGCACCGACACCGCGCTCGCCCGCATCCGGGGCCAGCTGCGCGGCGCGAGCCGCCCGGCCACCGCGGCGGACCCGATGGCGGAGCGCCCGTGACCCCTCTGAGCGGCACCTCCGTCAGCGACCCGCGTGCGGCCGCGTCGGTCGGCGTGCCCGGCGTCGCGCTGCCCGCGATCATGCGCCGGGCCGCCGCGGCCGGAGCCCCGCAGGTCACCGGCACCGTGCGTCGCGTCGTCGGCCTGACCATCGAGGCCGCCGGCCTGCGCGCCCCCGTCGGCGACATCGTCAGGGTGCTCACCGGAGACCTCACCACCACCGGCCAGGGCATCGACGCCGAGGTCGTGGCCGTCGCCCCCGACCACGTCACCTGCATGCCGCTGGGAGCCCCCGGCCCCGGCCAGGGCCTGCGCGCCGGGCAGCCCGTGCTCGCCATCGGCCGCAGCCAGCGCATCCCCGTCGGCGTCGGCCTGCAGGGCCGGGTGCTCGACGGCCTGGGCCGCCCGATCGACGGCAAGGGCCGCGTCCAGGCCACCGCGTGGGTGCCGATCGACAACCCCGCCCCCAACCCCATCGAGCGCGAGCGCATCGACACCCCGATGGGCACCGGCGTGCGCGCGCTCGACGCGATGACGCCGGTCGGGCGCGGCCAGCGCATCGGCCTGTTCGCCGGCTCCGGCGTCGGCAAGTCGACCCTGCTGTCGATGGTCGCCCGGGGCACCACCGCCGACGTCAACGTCATCGCCCTCATCGGCGAGCGCGGCCGCGAGGTCCGGGAGTTCCTCGAGGACGACCTCGGCCCGGAGGGCCTGGCGCGCTCCGTCGTCGTCGTCGCGACCTCCGACCAGCCTCCGCTGGTGCGCCTGCGCGCCGCGATGGTGGCCACCACCATCGCCGAGCACTTCCGCGACCTCGGCATGGACGCGCTGCTGATGATGGACAGCCTCACGCGCTTCTGCATGGCCCAGCGCGAGATCGGCCTGTCGGTGGGGGAGCCCCCCGCCACCCGCGGCTACCCGCCGAGCACGTTCGCCCTGCTGCCCCGGCTGCTCGAGCGCGCCGGCACCAGCGCCACCGGGTCCATCACCGGCATCTACACGGTGCTGGTCGACGGCGACGACCACAACGAGCCGATCGCCGACGCCGCCCGCTCCATCCTCGACGGCCACGTGGTGCTCGACCGCGACCTCGCCACCGCCGGGCACTTCCCGAGCATCGACGTGCTCGGCTCGGTCTCGCGCGTGGCCTCCCGCGTCACCACCCGCGAGCAGCGCGGGCTCGCCACGCACGTGCGCCGCCTCATGGCCGCCCGCCGCGAGGCCCAGGACCTGGTCGACGTCGGCGCGTACGTGCCCGGCTCCAACCCCCTGACCGACGCCGCCATCGGCGCCCGGTACGATATCGACGGCTTCCTGCGCCAGGACGTCGACGACCGCACCAGCCTCGACGACGCGTGGGGCGCCCTCGCCGGCGTCGTCGCGCGCAACCCCGTGCAGGAGGCCGCTCGATGAGCCGCTCGTCACGCCGCTTCCGCCTGGAGCAGGTGCTCCGCGTGCGCCACCTGCAGCGCGACATCGCCGCCGCCGCGGCCGGTGCCGCCGCCTCGCGCGCCGTGGCCGCCCGCGGCGCCGCCGAGTCGCTGCTGGAGGAGGCCGCCACCCAGAGCTTCGCCGACCACGGCGACGCGAACACCTTCGCCGCCGTCGTCGCTGCCCGCAGCGCCTCCAGCAGCCGCTACTCCGAGGCCCTCGCCGTCGTCGAGGAGGCCGAGGCCGCCTCCCGCTCCGCCCAGGCCGAGTGGGCCTTCGCGCAGGGCCGGGCCAAGGGCCTGGACCGCCTCGCCGAGCGCCACCGCGCCGCGCTCGTGGTGGCAGACCTCAAGGCCGACCAGGCCGTGCTCGACGAGGCCGCCGGCCGCGCCCGCGGCCGCACCGCCGGCATCGAGGGCCCCGCCGCGCTCGACGGCTCGGGCGCCGCGTCCGAGGGCCTCCACCTCGACGGGGGGAGCGACGCATGAGCAGCCCCGCCCTGCAGGCCGCCTCGGCGTCGCTGAGCGTGGTCCAGGACCGCGTCATCTCCCTGCAGCAGCGCATCGCCGCCCTGACCGGCGCGCCGGTGTCCGCGGCGGGGAGCACCTCGAACAGCGCCACCTTCGCCAGCACCCTGGCCACGGCCAGGACCCAGCTCGACGGCAGCGGCACGACGACGAGCGGCGCCTCGGGCGACGACCTCGTCACCGACGCCAGGAAGTACCTCGGGGTCCCCTACGTCTGGGGCGGCACCGACCCCGACACCGGCCTGGACTGCTCCGGGTTCACCCAGCTGGTGGCGAAGGAGAACGGCATCACGCTGCCGCGCACCGCCGCGCAGCAGGCGAAGGTCGGCACCGAGGTGCCCTCCCTCGACCAGGCGAGGGCCGGTGACCTGGTGGTGCTCGAGGGCGGCAGCCACATCGGCATCTACGTCGGCGACGGCAAGATGATCCACGCCCCCAAGGCCGGCGACGTCGTCAAGGTCTCCAAGGTCTGGGAGACGCCGATGACCATCCGGCGCCTCACCACCGACGACGCCCCCACCACCGTCTCGGGGTCGAGCTCGGCGCTCCTCGCGAGCATGCGCGCCTCCGTCCTCGGGTCCGGCGCGACGACGGCGGGCGCGAGCACCCCCCGCGCCTCGGGCGCCGCGGCGTTCCAGGGGCTCTTCGACGCCGCCGAGGCGAGGTACGGCCTGCCCGACGGGCTGCTCTCCGCCGTCGCGAAGACCGAGTCGAGCTACGACCCGAACGCCGTCAGCCCCGCCGGCGCCCGCGGCCTCATGCAGATCATGCCGGGCACCGCGCGCGAGCTGGGCGTGGACCCGACCGACCCGGCGCAGGCCGTGGACGGCGCCGCGCGCCTGCTGTCCAAGCACCTCGACAGGTTCGGGTCGCTACCCCTGGCGCTCGCCGCGTACAACGCGGGCCCGGGCAACGTCTCCAAGTACGGCGGCGTGCCGCCCTTCACCGAGACCCAGAACTACGTGCGCCGCGTCTCCGCCGCGATGTCGTAGCCCGCAGGGGCTCCAGCACTGGGCCGAACGTGTCGATCAACAGCTCAGGAGGTGCGCAGCCACCCCCTCGCCCCCACGAGGCCCGCAGACCTTGGCGATCCGTGGCCCCCGGGGGCTCCACGGACCCACCGATCGCCAAGACCCGCACCGCCCAGCACCGACTGCACCGACTGCCGCACGTCCGTCCAGACCAGGAGCAGACCCGTCATGGCGCTCAGCAACGTCACCGCCGCCCCCGCCCCCACCGCGCCCGCGACGCCTGCGAGCGCCCCGGCGCCCGCGAACGACGGCGACGGCGGCTTCGCCGACGTGCTGGCACGCGAGACGACGGCCGGTGACCAGGGCGCCCCCAGCCGGCGCGACGCGGTGCGCACGGCAGCAGACCGCGGCACGGCCCCCGTCGAGCGCCCCGCGGCGCGCGCCGACGGTGCTCGCGCCGACGCGCCGACCACCGGCACCACGGACACCACCGGCCTCGACGAGACGGCAGCGGAGGCCGCGGCTCCGGTCGACGGCGAGGCAGACGAGCAGAGCGGCCCTGCGCCCGACGAGCAGCCCGCCGCTCCGGCACCGCTGCTCGCGGTGCCGGTGCCCTTCACGCAGCCCGTCGCCTCCGTCGTGGGGGCCGCCGTGCCGGCCGAGGTCACCGGGACCGCCGCCGTCGAGGGCACCGGTGCTGCCGGCGTCCCGGCCGCTGCCACGGCGCTGGTGACCGCACCCTCGGTGCCGGCCGGTGCCGAGGGTGCGCTCCCCACCGCTGCCGGCACCACCACGTCCGCGGTGGGCACCTCATCGGCGGCCACCGGCCAGGCTCCCGCGGCCAGCACCAGCAGCTCCACCACCTCCGCGCCGCTCACGACCAGCGCTGCACCTGCCGGAGCGTCCGTTCCCGTCGGTACCGGCGCTCCCGCCGACGCAGCGTCCGAGGCCCCGACCGACGCGGGGCCCGCTCCGGCGACCGCGGGGCAGCCGGCCGGCGCCGGTGCCGCTGGGGTCCCGGGGGCGGCCGGCGCCGGAGGCGGCGCCTCCGACGGGTCGCCCACGCAGCAGGGCGCGCCGCAGGACAGCGGTCGACCCCCGGCCGGGGCCACCCCGGAGCGCACCCCCGCCGACGCCGCCACGGGCACCTCCGCCGCCCCGGCGGTGCCTGCCGACCCGGCTGCGGCTCCGTCGCCGTCCGCCGCCTCGTCCGCCGCCTCGTCCGCCGTTCCGCCGGCGCCGCCCGTCGACCCGTCGTCCACCGCTGCCACGACACCCCAGGTCAGCGCCGCGAGCGCCCAGAACCCGGTGGCACCGGCGGCTGCGCAGGCGCCCGCACCGGCGGCCCCCGTCGCACCGCCGGTGCTCGTGGCGCAGCCCGCGCACGTCGCCGCGCAGCTGTCGCCCCAGCTCGTCGCCCTGACGGGCCGCTCCGAGGGCACGCACCGGCTCTCGCTCGTGGTGGAGCCCGAGGCGATCGGGCAGGTCACCGTCGTCGCCCACATCCGCCCCGAGGGCACCCGCATCGAGCTCGTGGGCGCCACGCCTGCGGCCCGTGACGCCCTGCAGGCGTCCCTGGACGACCTGCGCCGCGACCTGACCGCCACGGGCTCCGGCGCCACCCTCGACGTCAGCACCTCCAGCGGCGGCAGCGGCGCGGCCGCCCGCCAGGAGCGCCCGACCGCCCGCAGCCTCTTCGCGGGTGGTGAGGAGGAGCAGGTGGTGGACGTGACCGCCCCCGGGCTCAAGGTCGGGCCCGGACGTGTCGATGTCCTTGCATGAGGGGCGCGTCCGCGCTCCTCGTGGCTGAGGGTCCTCTCGAGGGGCCCTGACTCACCAGGAGGTCGGATGGCGGGAGTCACGGGCACCACCGGGAGCAGCGCCGTCAGCGGCGCCGCGGCCCGGGCGGCTTCGGCCGCGCTCACCAAGGACGCCCAGGGCACCTACGCCACCACGGGCACCAACGGGACCCGCTACGCGCTCAGCTCGAGCGGCAGGGTCTCCGAGGACAAGACCAACCTGAAGAACCAGGACTTCCTGCAGCTGCTCATCAAGCAGCTGCAGCACCAGGACCCGTCGTCTCCGATGGACTCCAACGCGATCATGCAGCAGACAGCGACCCTGTCGTCCACGCAGACCATGCAGCAGATGATCACGGTCCAGCAGGAGCAGTTCTCGCTCATGTCGCGCATGAGCGCGTCGGGCTTCGTCGGCCAGACCGTCGACTACACCGACGCCTCCGGCAAGACCCAGACCGGCCTGGTCTCCGCCGCCGCCTTCAAGGGCACCGGCACCCCCACGCTGACCATCGGCAACGCGTCGGTGTCGCTCAGCGACGTCAGCGGGATCACGGCGCCCTCGGCGTCGAAGTCAAGCTGACGGGCCCCACCACCCACAACCGAACACCGACTGAACCCGCGGCCCCGACGGCCGCACCCCGACGGAACGCCCCATGGCCACGGACGGCACACGGCACCGCGCCAGCACTCCGCTGCGCGCCCCTTCCCAGGAGGCCCCTGTGCTCCGTTCCCTCTACACCGGCATCAGCGGCATGCGCTCGATGCAGACCATGATGGACGTCACCGGCAACAACATCGCCAACGTCAACACGACCGGCTACAAGTCGGCCAACACCATCTTCGAGGACACGCTCTCGCAGACCCTCGGCAACGCCGCGGCGGCCCAGGGAGCCAAGGGCGGTCAGAACCCCGCGCAGGTCGGCCTCGGCGTCCGCGTCTCGGGCATCACCACCAACTTCACCCAGGGCGCCACGCAGACCACCGGCCGCAACAGCGACATGCTGATCGACGGCGACGGCTTCTTCGTGGTCAACAACAACGGCGCGATGCAGTACACCCGCAACGGCGCGTTCAACGTCGACGGCTCTGGCACGCTGGTCAGCCTTGCGGGCGCCAAGGTCCAGGGCTGGATGGCCGATGCCAAGGGCGTCACCAACTCGGCCGGCACGCCGGGCAACATCTCGATCCCGACGACCCAGCTGATCCCCGCCTCGGCGTCGCAGAACGTGACGATGTCGGGCCGGCTGGACAACACCGTCGACGTCATCGTCGACGACCCCGCCGTCCCCACGTACAAGATGAGCGGCGACTTCACGCAGAAGTTCAGCTACAAGCTGGTGGACAAGAACGGCGTCCAGGTCCCCCTGTACGTGGAGATCAAGCCGGAGATCAACACCGCCTCCAACTCCGGGCTGGTCACCGGGTGGAAGGTGACGCTGCGCCAGAACGACGCGAGCGGCCAGATCGTCGGTGGCGCGAACGTCAACTCCGCAGGTGTCTACAGCACGCGGACCGACCCGATCGTCGGCCCTGACACGGGGGCCTACGGCACGGTGGCGGCGGGCGAGAAGCTCGCGCTCGTCGGCTTCGAGGGCGCGGACGGTGCGTCCTTCGACGCGGTCGCCCCGGGGGTGCAGCCGACGATCGACTTCTCGAAGATCTCCGTGGCCAACCGCTCCGACATCTCGATGTCCGACGTGACGGTCTCGGCGCAGGACGGCTACTCCGCCGGCAGCCTCACCAGCTGGAAGGTCAGCCCCGACGGCTCCATCGTCGGCTCCTTCGACAACGGCCGCTCCCAGGAGCTGGGCCGCATCGCGGTCGCCACCTTCGACAACCCGGCCGGCCTCGACAAGCAGGGCGGCTCGACCTTCATGGCCACGTCGAACTCCGGCCTGCCGAACGTCGGCGTCGCCGGCGACGGCGCTCACGGCTCCCTGGTCTCCGGCGCGCTGGAGATGTCCAACGTCGACCTGGCGCAGGAGTTCACCAACCTGATCGTCAGCCAGCGCGGCTTCCAGGCCTCCAGCCGCGTCATCACGACGTCGGACTCCATGCTCGAGGAGCTCGTCAACCTCAAGCGCTGATGCGCTGACCGGGGGCCTCCCGGCCCCCAGGGCCATCCGGGTGGCGGTGTCGAGAACCACCGACACCGCCACCCGGACCCCTCACCCCCGGGCCGCCAGCGCCGATGGAACAGGTGGCGGCGCCCACGGACGGGTGCTGCGGCAGAGCTTCAAGGACGGTCGCCATGATCCTCGTCACCCGCTTGACCGGGACCGCCTTCGCGGTGAACCCGGACCTGCTGGAGCGCGTCGAGTCGACGCCCGACACCGTGCTCACCCTGATCGACGGCACCAAGTACCTGGTCAGCGAGACGGTCGCCGAGATCATCGGTCTGGTCCGCGACTACCGCTCCAGCATCGTGGCCGGCGCCCGCGCGCTGCGCGAGCCCGTGCCCGCTCCCGAGCCGCCGGCCCCGCTGCAGCTCGACGAGAGCGGGCGCCCCGGCCTGCACGTCGTCCCCGACCCGCACGTGGTCACCCCGCTGCGCCGCACCGAGCACCCCGTGCTGGCCACGACCCCCGAGGAGGTGTGATGGATCCCGCGACCCTCATCGGCATCGGTCTCGCCGTCGGCGGCATCCTCCTGGCGATCATCCTCGAGGGCGCGAACCCCGTCGCGGTGATCCTGCCGGCGCCCATGGTCCTCGTGATCGTCGGGACCGTCGGCGCGACCCTGGCCGGCTCCCGCATGGCCGACATCCCCTTCATCGTCCAGGGCACCGTCAAGGCCCTGACCGGCAAGGCCGTCAACCCCTCCCAGACCATCGACGTGTTGGTCAAGCTCGCCGAGACCGCCCGCCGCGAGGGCCTGCTGGCCCTCGAGGACGCCGCCAAGGACGTCGACGACCCCTTCCTCAAGGACGGGCTGCAGTCGGCGATCGACGGCGCCGACCCCGAGGACCTCCGGGAGATGCTCGAGGCCAAGATCGCCACCAAGAAGTCCACCGACAAGATCGCCGCGGGCTTCTGGGCCACCGCGGGCGGCTTCGCGCCGACCGTCGGCATCATCGGCACCGTCGTGTCGCTGGTGCACGTGCTCGAGAACCTGGCCGACCCGACCAAGCTCGGCCACATGATCGCCGCGGCGCTGGTCGCGACCTTCTGGGGCCTGCTCTCCGCCAACATCATCGCGCTGCCCCTGTCCGTGCGCCTCAAGCGCCTCTCGGAGACCGAGTGCGCGCAGATGGAGCTGATCGTCGAGGGCCTCATGGCCGTGCAGGCCGGGGCCAACCCGCGCCTGGTGGCGCAGCGCCTGCGCAGCCTCGTCCCCGAGACGAAGGCCAAGGAGAAGGAAGCGGCCTGATGTCGGGACACGGTGGCGGACGCCGCAAGAAGCACGAGGAGCACGAGGAGCACGAGAACCACGAGCGGTGGGCCGTGTCGTACGCCGACATGATGACCGTGCTCATGGCGCTCTTCCTGGTGCTGTTCGCGATGAGCAACGTCGACCAGAAGAAGTACCTCGAGCTGAAGACCTCGCTCGCGGAGGGCTTCGGCAACGAGACGCTGCCCAGCGACGGCGGCAGCGGTGTCGTCGACGGCTCGACCCAGAGCGTGGTCGACCTGGGCAACGGCCCCGACTCGGGCAACGGCTCCAGCCCCAGCACCACCACGTCGAAGGCGACCGCCCAGCAGGCGGCCTCGCAGGAGGTCAGCTCGCTGCAGGAGCTGCAGCAGCGCGTGCAGGAGAAGCTCGAGGCGCAGGGCCTGCAGGACCAGGTCACCACCACCATCACCGAGCGCGGCCTGGTGATCAGCGTGGCCGCCAACAACATCTTCTTCGCCAACGGCAGCGCGAGGATCGAGGCCGGCGGGCTGTCGGTGCTCGACACCATCGCGCCGGTGCTGCTGGGGGAGACCGAGCCGATCGCCGTCGAGGGGCACGCCAACACCCTGGCGATGTCCAGCGGCAGCCAGTACGCCAACAACTGGGACCTGTCCTCGGCGCGAGCGTCGTCGGTGCTGCTGCGCCTGGTCGACGACGGCATCGAGGAGGGCCGCCTCAAGGCCGTCGGCTACGGCGACGCCCACCCGCTGTTCCCCGACGGCGACCCGCGCGCCGTCGAGGGCAACCGGCGCGTCGACATCGTGCTGGAGTCCAGCGCGCCCGACGAGGTCAAGGCACTGCTCCCGGGGACCGCGAAGGCGGCCCAGGGCGGCGCGGCCCCGGCCGCCCCCGCCATCGAGGCGGGGGCCGTCCCGCAGATCGGCGCCGACGCGGCGCCCAGCACGCACTGACCAGCACCCCCACCCCCACCCCCGACCGCACCCGCGCCTGAGAGAGGACCACGACCATGGCCACCGCCACCGCAGCCCCCGCCGAGACGGACGCCCCGAAGAAGAAGGGGCCGAGCAAGGTCGTCCTCGCCCTGGTGGCGATCATCGTGCTGCTCGCCGGAGGCGGTGGCGCCTACTTCTTCCTCCTGGCCCCCAAGCCGGCGCCCAGTGCCGAGGAGGTCGCGAAGGCCAGGGAGGCCGAGGAGAAGGCCAAGCTGGGCAGCGTCACCACGATCGAGCCGATCAGCGTGAACCTCGCCGACGGCCACTTCCTCAAGATCGGCATCGCCCTGCAGCAGTCCGCCGAGGTGGCCGAGGCCGTCGACGGCAGCAAGGCCCTCGACACCGTCATCGAGCTGTACAGCGGCAAGACCATGGAGGAGATCGGCTCCACCGAGGGCCGCGACGCCACCAAGGCCGAGCTGGTGGAGGAGATCGAGGAGGCCTATCCCGACGAGGTCCTCGACGTGTACTTCACGCAGTACGTCATGCAGTGACCTCCAGCTGACCCCCGGGTCGAGCCTTCGGGGGAAACTCGTTCCCCCGAAAGGCTCAACCCGTTCACCCGTCCTGCCGACAACCTGTCTGTGACCGTCGAGAGCCCGACCGCAGCGCCGGGGCGCCGCAAGCGCCGCAGGGGTGTGGTGACCGAGTACGACTTCACCCGCCCCACCGCGCTCGCCCGCGAGCACTCCCGCGCGCTGGAGGTCTCCTTCGAGGCCTTCGCCCGCCAGTTCTCCACCACGCTGCTCACCCGCCTGCGCCAGACCTGCACCGTGGTGAGCACCGGCGTCGGCGCCCGCAGCTTCGAGGACCACCTCGCCCTGCAGCCGCCGCTGGGCGTCTTCCTGACGTTCCGCACCGAGGCCGGCGGCGCCACCGGGCTGGTCGCGCTCACCACCACCACGGTGATGACGGCGCTGGACTTCCTGCTCGGTGGTCACGGCGACGTCGAGGGCGTCGTCGTCGAGGGCGTCGAGCGCGAGCTCTCCGACATCGACAGCCGCCTCGTGGAGAGCCTCTCGGCCCGCCTGCTCGCCGACCTCGCGTCCGCGTTCGCCGGTGTCGTGCCGATGGCCCCCGTGCTGGCCGACGTCGACCAGTCCTCCCAGTTCCTCACGATGGCGGCCCCGGCCGACGTCGTCCTGGTCGCCGACTTCACGGTGGCCCTCGGCGAGGAGGCCGAGGCGCACCCGTTCTCGGTGATGCTGCCCCTGAACCCCGTGCTCGCCCGTCTCGTGGAGACCCGCGGCACGGCCGAGAGCAGCGAGGAGCAGCGCCGCACGGCCGAGTCGGCCGCCGACGTGCTCTCGCGCACCGTCCCCGAGCTGCCCGTCGACGTGTGCGCCCGCATGACGCCGATGGCCCTCTCGGTCCAGGCGGTCACCGCCCTGTCCGTGGGCGACGTGCTGCACCTGCCGCACCCCACCGCCCGCCCCCTGGACGTCGTCACCAACGACGTCGTCCTGGCCCGCGCCGTCCCCGGCACCAGCGGGACCCGCCTTGCCTGCCTCGTGGTGAACCCTGATGAGGAGACGCGATGACCACGCCGACCACCCAGAGCGCGGCCCACGCCGCCCTCCTCGCCGCTGCCGCAGCCGCCGCTGAGCAGCTGCCCGCCGGAGCCACGCTCGCCGTGGGCCCCTCCGACGGCTCCCTGGCCCCCACCGCCGACGGCTCCGGCGTGGCCGCCGCCTTCACGGGCGCGGTGTCGGGCAGCCTGGTCGTCATCGTCGACCCCTCCCTGGAGGAGGCGCTCGCCGGTGCCGAGGGCGGTCCGCTGCCGATCGTCGACGCCGTGGCCCCCGCGCTGCGCGCCGCGGTCGCCGCGATGGGCCCCTCGGTGCCCGGCGCCGTCACCGCCACCGACGTGGCCGCCGCGGTCGCCGACCCCGACGCCCTGTGGGTGCCGCTGGTCGACGCCAACTCGGAGGCGCAGGAGGTGGTCGTCTGGCTGGGCCTGCTCATCGCGCAGACCTCCGTGCCCTCCGGCACCCCCAGCGGCCCGGCCATCCCCACCCAGGCCACCGCCGGCCGCGCCGGCATGGCGCTGCTGCGCGGCGTCGAGATGGTGGTCACCGTCGAGCTCGGCCGCACCCGGATGTCGGTGAAGGACCTGCTGGCCCTGACCCCCGGCTCCGTCGTCGAGCTGGACCGCGCCGCCGGCGCCCCCGCCGACCTGCTGGTCAACGGCCGCCTCCTCGCCCGCGGCGAGGTCGTGGTGGTCGACGAGGACTACGGGCTGCGCATCACCGAGATCGTCGAGCCCGGCGCGGAAGACTGAGCGCCGAGCCGTGGAGATCCTGCCCCTGATCGCCCGCGTGGCGGTGGCCCTGGCCGCCGTCGTCGGTCTCATCCTGCTCATGCAGCGCGCGGCCCGCCGCCGCGGCGCCGGCCGCACGGTCGACGCCTCCCGCTTCACCGTGGTGGCCCGCCAGGCGCTGTCCCGCTCC
>Ga0325403_1005030_pt1 | contig 12406 bp, 8 predicted proteins | sample PopdelMetagenome_19_FD_205665 | JGI IMG/M metagenome (GOLD analysis project Ga0325403, IMG submission 205665) | Populus deltoides microbial communities from Bellville, Georgia, United States - Xylem-PdKOR-R4 | ecosystem: Host-associated > Plants > Phyllosphere > Stem > Wood/Secondary xylem...
ATACCATTTAGCATAGGATGGATCAGTTTTTTCTGGGATTGTGTTGCTTACAAGATATTCAAGTTTCTCTCGTCCTGCAATTTGCATCTCCATGATTTGAGACCAGACATCATAGTTGCTTTCAGTATGGGTGACATTGGTTGAGAAACTGGAATTCTCTGACTGAACCTGGATAACTGGAACAGAGGATGATTCGGTTTTGTTACTGGCCATGGTACGAGAAGGAGGATTCGTAAGATTTATAACGTTTGTGTGGTGATATAAAGAGCAGATAATAAACCTGCTCTGATACCAAGTTAAAAACGTATGCAGAGTTTTCAAAGGGATTCAATTGTTTTATTTTCACTTAGAACTTCCTCTGTTACAAGCAGAATATATATAGCTACTCTACATAAGAATCCCTACGTTTCAGATCCTATAGTTTACGACTGATTTGCTAATTACATGGAAACCTATTTCTACTAGGATACAATCACGTATTTACCGGGATGCTGGAATATATCTTTCCAGCTAATATCAGAGACAATGTAGGACTTGAATGCTGCAAATCCAACTTGGAGATAATCACCGCAATTGTTAACATAAACTTGTTAATCTTTCTTTTTGGTCTCATTGTAGGTAGGGGCTTTCATGGAGCTGTAATCCCAGGTTGTCCAGAGACATTCCAATCATCAGGACAGAATTCTAGAGATCGAAGAGAAAGCTCCCAAGACCATCATCAGAAGGTTAGACAAGTTAGAGAGGGTGATGTTGTTGCCTTGCCTTCAGGAGTAGCTGATTGGTTTTACAACAACGGTGATTCTCCTCTTGTTCTCGTCCAACTTCTTGACACTAGCAATGCTGCCAACCAGCTTGATCAGGATTTCAGGGTAAGAATCACAAAAATTCATGCTGGTGATGTCATATAATAAGTAAACCAGAATTACTTCAAAATCAAACATTGACCTGCCATTTCAGAAATTCTTCTTGGCTGGCAACCCACAACAAGAACTACAAAGCCAAAGAAGCTCATACCAGAGTGGCCAACATGAAGGCGAAAGTCGAAGACACAAGCAGGAAAGATATCGCAACATCTTCGGTGGCTTCGATGAGCGATTACTCGCAGAAGCTTTCAACGTTGACACCAAACTAGCAAGAAGGATGAAGAATGAAAATGATAACAGAGGCATCATTGTCCGAGTTCAGCATGAACTTCAGGTGGTAAGTCCACAACAAAGTCGAGAGGAGGAAGAACGAGAACGAGAACACCAAAGGAGACCAGGTGGTAGGGGCAATGGTCTAGAGGAAACATTCTGTAATGCCAGGTTGAAGCACAACATCAATAATCCAGAACGTGCTGATGTCTTTAATCCCCATGCTGGACGCCTCACTACTGTCAACAGCCTCAATCTCCCCATCCTTCGCTATCTCCAGCTTAGTGCTCAGAGAGGCGTCCTTTACCCTGTAAGAATGTACATACAACATTCATAAGAAAAGCAATTCCTCGTATATCATACACACTTTTCTAGCAGTTTTGATGATAATCTACATTGAATATGAACATGTGTAGAATGCTTTGATGTCACCAAATTGGAACATCAATGCTCACAGCATATGCTATATTACTAGAGGAAGTGGAAGGATTCAGATTGTTGGAGACAACGGGCAAGCAGTATTTGATGGACAAGTTCGAGAGGGTCAAGTCATAACAGCACCACAAAACTTTGCAGCAGTCAAGAAGGCAGGAAGCCAAGGACTGGAGTGGGTATCATTCAAGACTAATGACAACGCACAAATCAGTCAATTGGCAGGACGTATCTCTGTCATCCGTGCCATTCCTGAGGATGTGCTTGCAAATGCATTCCAGATCTCAAGGGAAGATGCTAGGAGGCTTAAGAACAACAGGGAGGAAGTTAGTGTTTTTAGTTCTTCCCAGCAATCACAATTTGGAAGGGATTAAAGCTAGCATCTATGCTATAGAGAACCAATAAATAAAGCTAGAGGCTGTATGTATGTAACTATGAATGCATGAATCATTAGCTTAAGAATAAGTCTTAGTGGGCATGAGGACTAGTTTGATCCTTGTACTATGAATGCATTATGCGGTTAATAAGAAGTTTTCTTTTGTTTTTAATTTTTTCAGCAGGCCGTTCCATTTGTGACAGTGAAGAAAATGAAGTCTTTCTAGCTTTGATTACGAACAAATAGCTATAGTATTGTTGACATGGTAACTACCAGGAAAAGGCTATAATAACATAAATTCATAACACGGTTATACGACTTCCAAAATGCCAAACTACATTATGATCTTTTAATTGAAAAAATGTATATAATTGAGGAAAAACAACTAGATATTTGAAATAACATTATAAAAACAAATAGAATTTATAGTTAAGAAGCTTGTTGAAAGACAATATAACATTATAATTAATTATGAGGTTTTAGAAGCATAAGATCGTCAGCTATAAGACAAAATAAAGGGAAAGATTAATTACGAGAGAGAGAGAGAGAGAGACCGAACTTTTTTTTTTAAAAAAAAAATACAATCCCTCTCTAATTTAATTTGATGATATTGGTATTGAAACTATGATAAATCTATGGAAGACAAGAAGATTATATATATTACAATGGTGATCAAGTTTAGTATAAAAAATGTTTCATTTGATATGAAATATTTGATGGTGGTGATTCTTTTATCAAGTCCTCACACCTAATTTTGTAGATGTGTTCCCTACTAGGACTACAATTACCTAACATGAAGAATACCTTACGGAGAAGCCTGACCTGGATATCTAAGCTTTAACCCCCTCAACTTCCCTTATCCTTGTAAACAATCCTAGTCCTATGGGGTTTAACTTTCTTTAATATATCTTACATTTTTATAAATTTTGATGTTTTATCAAATTGTTTTCATTCACTTCCCTATTTACTTTGAGAAATATTATACAGTATATGGATCCAATGCCTATACTTAGAAAAATATTTAGAGGAAATCCTCTAGGTATATTATATGGGTCCAATGCCTATACTTAGAAAAATATAGAAGATTTTGTATGGGACTAATGCCTATGCTTAAAAATATTTATAAGGAAATCCTCTAGGTAATTTGTATGGGTCTAACACCTATACTTAGAAAATTTTTCTAATTTTGGCAATATTTGAACTCTGCCTAACCTTAGTAGGATTCCCTCCCTACTTGGAACCGAGAGGAAATCTAGGTTGCAAGTATATCCTTATCCAAGAGTTCTTGCTCATTTAATCTGGTTATCTGAATGAATCCCCAGCGAATTGGTAAGATGCCCCTAGTCATTACATGGAGATTGGTGTTATTGCACTAGGAAGACCAAGTCAATCCTTTGAATAGTTATGTGGTTATTTCCCTAGAGAGATTGAGGCAGTCCCTTCTTTAAAGAGTTGTGCAATCACACCAAGAAGATCTTTGATCAATCCAATCCAATATGAGTTGTGCAATCACATTAGGGAGACCATGTCAATCCCTTCCAAAGTGATTTATGCAATAACATTAAGGAGATCGAGTCAATCCTATGATTTGATGGTTAATGAGAGGTCGTTAGGCATCACCTGGAGAAAATGAAAACATTATCTATGAATAAGTTAATTTATATATGAGAAACTTACATTCTTAGTTATTGACTATGATATATTTTCAAATGACCAGAGTGTCAGCACACTACCAGAAATTCGCTTAATACCAATGGAATTGCCGATGGAATAATTCTGTCGGTAATGTGGGGTTACCTTTACCGATAGAATTTACTCTGTTGGTAATTTCGTCTGTAAATACCGACGGATTATGGCCGTCAGTATATACTGACGAATTTACGGATGGAATGTTGAGAATTTTTTTTAAAAAAGCAGTTTAGCTGACATGGAGGTTATTGCGGGTATTTTTTACCGACGGAATCACCAAGGGATTCAAAACGTTAGGTCCGTACGGTGACGTGACCGATTCACCGATGGAAAGGCCCACAGAATTACCGAGGGATTCAAAACGTCATTTATGTATGATGACGTGACCGGTTCACCGATGAAAAATGCAGATGGAATCACCGAGGGATTCAAAACGGCAGCTCCGTACGGTGACGTGTTCTATATACCGTCAAAATAGCCAACGAAATCACGAACGGAAAAGGCCGTTGGTGAATCCGTCGGCAAAAGTTAATACATCCACTGTCACTCTAGCCTATCCTCCCCTATTTCTCCTTCTTCTTCCTTATCTAAACTCTCCCCAACTGCAAACAACCAGCCCCCCTCCCAAAAAAAATCTCCCTCTTCTCAGCACAACAAGTCATATATCTTGAAGTCTTCTTGTCACAGCATCTGTGTTCTGATTTACCTACGGATTTTTATCAGTTTTTGTAAGTAATTCTATCTTTTAAAATTTTAACATTTAAATATCATGGTTTTTTTTTTTAGTATATGTATTTTGTTAGTAGATGTACATGTTTTATTGTTATTTCTCAAACAAACTTGTAGTATATGAATGTATAATTTTATACTTGTTATGGTTTGTTTTAGATTTTGTAAGATTGTATTTGTTTGTAAATTTTTGAAACTTTATTGAATTATCGAATTACATGTGTTGTTTTGAAATAATTAATAGCTTGTTTAATCGGTCCGTTTTAATTTTTATCATTAATGGTATTGCGGAGTTGTAATTTTTGTAAATTGATATATATGTATGGATGTTGATAATTGATAATGAATATTTAATATTTATGAGAAGTTGTAATTGGTTTGTTGGATAATCTCGAGGTAAACCAATTTTTTTGCAAATTTATTTACCTAACATAGTTAATTAATACATGTTGTCATCATAATTTTATAGAGATTCGATAGAAGTCATGGATGATTGTTCATGGATGTATCGAGATTCACCCCAAGGATTGCAGAGGATGGATTATTGTAACGAGGTTCAAGGTTTTATTAATTTCGCGACATGTATTCCCAGAAATTTTACTGGAGGCGGTATCAGGTGTCCATACAGGAAGTGTCAAAATAAAAAGTATCTACATCAAGATGTTGTAACGATACATCTTCTACACAAAGGGTTTATGGAGAATTACCAGTGTTGGTATGCACGCGGAGAAGTATTTGTTAGTAAGAGGAGAATGGAATAAAGGGTGGTTGGGTCAACGTCTAGTGCTAGCAACGTGCATGAAGCACCAAATGACAACACTAATCCTTACAGGAATATGGTTATGGATGCAATGAGAATGAATCAAGGTAATGCCAATCAATGTCCACTTGTAGAAGAAGAACCTAATGCAGATGCAGCTAGGTTTTTTGATTTGTTAAAAGATTCTAACGAACCATTATGGGATGGCTGCACGAACCACAGTAAATTATCGGCCGTAGCACAGGTGTTCACCATCAAGTCAGATCACGAGTTGAGTGAGGCCGGGTATGACAAGATTATTGAATGGGCGAGACGCATTTTACTTGAAGGGAACAGGCTGAAAGAGAATTTCTATGCTGCGAAGTCCATGATGAAACCCCTCGGTTTAGGATACCAGAAAATTAACATGTGCCCTAACTTCTGCATGTTATACTACATTGAAAATGCAGAAATGACCGAGTGTATGATATGCGGGTATTCCCGTTACAAACCTAGAACTGGTAGGGGAAAGACTCTAGTGGCATATAAAAAACTTAGATATGTCCCAATCACATCTAGATTGCAGAGGTTATTTATGTCACCAAGGACTGCTGAGCACATGACATGGCACCAATCACATGATACGGTTGATGGAGTGATGGTGCATCCTTCTGACGGCGAAGCGTGGAAACAATTTAATAGTGTGCATCCTAACTTTTCAGCTGAATCAAGGAACGTGTGTCTTGGGTTATGTACAGACGAATTCAACCCATTCTGGCCATTTGCTGCTCCTTATTCTTGTTGGCCGGTCATACTGACGGTTTATAACTTGCCACCGGGGATGTCTATGAGGCTGGAGTTCATGTTTTTATCTATGGTCATACCAGGTCCGAGCAATCCGGAGCGGAATATAGATGTTTCTCTTCATCTGTTGATTGATGAGTTGACGCAGTTGTGGTCCTCTAGAACTTTGACTTATGACATCGCAAGGAAACAAAATTTTGTTATGAGAGCGGCATTGATGTGGACTATCAATGATTTTCCAGCTTATGGAATGCTTTCTGGTTGGAGAACGCATGGAAAACTTGCATGTCCATACTGCATGGAAAACAACAAGGCATTCACGCTAAGAAACGGAGGTAAAACTTCTTTTTTTGACTATCACCGTCATTTCTTACCACATAATCATAAGTACAGAAAGAACAGAAAAGATTTCTTTGTTGGTAGAGTTGAAAAGGATGTTGCACCCCCGCGTCTATTTGGTGAAGAATTGCATGATGTTGTAAAATTATACGGTGATATTGTCTTTGGTCTCCAATCAGGTAAGCAAAAGTTTCCTGGTTTTGGTTTGACCCATAATTGGGTAAAGCGAAGTATCTTTTAGGAGCTTCCTTATTGGAAGACCAATCTTCTCCGCCATAACTTTGACGTCATGCACATTGAAAAGAACATGTTTGAGAACATTTTCAACACCGTCATGGATGTGAAGGGGAAGACAAAGGACAACATCAAGGCTAGATTGGATGTAGCGTTGTTCTGTAATCGGAAAAATATGGAGTTGGTTTGTGATGGGTCACAGGTCACAAAACCAAGAGCAAGCTTCATGTTAAAGAAAAACGCACAACTACTAGTCTACAAATGGCTTAATAGTCTGCGTTTTCTGGATGGACATGCCTTGAATATATCAAGGCTGGTTAATATAGAGGAATGCAGATTGTATGGAATGAAGAGTCATGACTGCCACGTATTTATGTAAACACTCATCCCATTAGCTTTTTGTGATTTGTTGCCAAAGGGGATATGGGATGCACTCACGGAGATCAGTCATTTCTTTAGAGATTTATGCTCCAGCAAGTTGAATGTTGATCACATTGAGAGGCTTGAAATGAATATCGTCGAGACACTATGCAAACTTGAGATGATATTCCCTCCATTATTTTTTGACTCAATGGAGCATCTCCCCATACATCTACCGTTTGAGGAAAAAGTTGGAGGACCGGTCCAGTATAGATGGATGTACCCATTCGAACGGTTAGATATTACAGTTGCAATGTAATTCATATATAAGAGTATTTTCTTTGTTTTTCTTCATTGAAAATACTTGATTAATTCAATGCAGGTACTTTTCAATCTCAAGAAAAAGCTTAAGAACAAGCATGTTGAGGCTTCGATATGTGAGGCCTATATTGTTAAGGAGATCTTAACATTTATCTCGTACTATTTCAAACCTTGTTGTTGCCCATTTTTTAAGCCATATGTGCTAATGGAGACCCCTTTTTACCAACCAGATTGCTGCCAGTTTCTGTTCTTTAAAATAATTTTATCTCACTTCGAATCCCTCATTAAAGTTGTAGTCCTGGACGCATAGATGAATTTGGGCTTTCGAATCGCTTGATTTTGATATCAGAAGCTCAAGATATTCACGTTTGAATATTTAATGAGAAAGCGAAAATTCTGCTGTAAAAATCCTGCTGCAAGAAGGATTTTGCCTCCCAAGTTTGCAGGAGTGAATTGGAAAAAAAAAAGAAAAAACTGAAATAAGGGAGTTAATTACAGATAAAAATTGGAAGAAACTTGACTGGGTTTTGAAGAAACGAAAAACAGGGACAGGATTAATTTGCAGACCAATTACCTTTGCCTTGCATTTTGGCAACAAATGACGCCGTCATGCTTTTACACATTAATATGCATTTTTTTTTCCTTCTTCAGCTGAGGAAACAAGGCGGCACCGTTTTGAAACAGCCCCATTTTGAATTAATAAGCGTGGCACTGTACCCCGTCTGCATTTTCCTTCCCTCCTCTGCAGCTGTTTCTGTTAGGCCTTTTATTCGCTCGTCCTTGCGCCCAGTTTTCAGCTGCACATCACAGTTTTAGCTTGATTCCAGCAGAAACGGTTTTGTACGTCCACGGCGCTAACTGTGAAAGAAGACAAAGGGAGGAGCCTCGCCATCATCTGATGGCTGGGATTTTCTCCCTAAACACAGACGGTTGGGATGAGGGGGCTTGAGAGTTGGTCTCCAAGTTTCTGCGTTTCTGCTTGGCTATATAAGCAAGCTGTTAAGTAAACAAGAAGAAAGAGGAGAAAAAAGGAAGAGGAGGGAAGAAAGAAAAGAGAGAGCAGAGAACAGAAAAGAGAGGGATACGGGGAGAGTTGAAATACAAAGGAAAAAAGAAAAGAACAGGGAGAGCTAGCATAAAAAGAAAACAAACAGAAAAGAGAGGAGACAGAGAGAGTTTAAATACAGAGAGAAAAAAAGAGAAAAGAGGGGGGACGCAGAGGGAGAACAAACAGAAAAATGAAGAGAAAACAGAGAGAGTAGGGGGAGAAAGAGAAAAAGAGTTTAAATAGAGAGAGTAAAAAACAGACAGAGCTAGCATAGAAAAACAAAGAGAAGGAGAGAGGATCATCTCAGTCTATCCTACATTGCCAAGCAGGAGTTCATAAAATCTAAGGGTTTTTATTACTCCTAACGGCAAAAAGAGGAAGGCTTTCTTTGGTCTTTAGAGGCAGTAAAGCAAAGGCTTTTCCATCATGTTATACTTCCTCGTCTGCAAGCTATATCGGCAAGTATGAGTTTCTGCCTTCTTTTTTCCCTTGTCATATGTATAGTTTGATGTTTGCTGTTTCTTTTTTTCAAAAACCTGTTCCTGCTGTTATTTTAGACATGTAAGTTCTGTTTTGACCACATGGTTGTGCTGTTTGCCTACCTTTTCTACCATGGCTGTGAGTAAATAAAAGCTTATGTTAAGAGTTGCTGGTTTCTGCTTTTATTTTAGACATTAGAGTTCTGTTTTGGCCACAAAGGTGCACGCTTGTTATCGTTTCTGCCATGGCTGTGAGTTTAAATGGGTGTGTTATGTTAACGTTGCGGGCTCCTTTCTTTTCCTTTTTATTCGGGAGGAATCGTGAACCTTACAGTTTCCCCATCAGTATCCCTCCTCTCCTCTGTTTGGTCTGTTTTGTCTTAGAATTATGTAGGGAAGGGTTTTTGCTCCTAAGGGTTATTTGTCCAGAGGAGAAAGCAAGAGCAGGAGGGAAATTCCTTTTTACATGAGGCGATCATGTTGACAGGGCCTTGGGTCATTTTCTTTTTCCTCTCCGTCTGCAGTTTGGAGAGGAGATAGTTGGCCATTATTTTTTATAGTTTTAGTTTGTAACGAAGGTGGTAAAGGTACACTTCTGAGGTTGCTTTTTTTCTGTTGCATGAAAGAAGTATGATAACTCCTGAGATTAGGAAAACAGAAGGGGTTCAGTCACGGGTTCTGCCGTATGATTTGTGCACACGGATTCGCTCCCGTCAGTTTGAAGAGGATGGTTTAAGCTATGTTTAGGATCTGAGTTTATATACCGAATTTTTATTCGTGGAAAGTTGGCTTCGAGGGGTCATCTTCAGTTTTTTTTAGAATAACTTTAACTGTGATGTTCACGTGTAATTGTTACGATTAATCGTTGTTTTTTGGGAGTTCAAAATGTTACTTTCAGGACTTTACCCTATGTGACGAACTGCTTCTCATGATGCTTTGCAAGCTTTGGCTTTGATATTTGCATTTAATTGTTGTGATAAATAGTTTTTTTTTATCAAAAATATAAAAATGTTTTTGTGTGTTGCATACGGCCAATACCCTAACATATTTTAAATTTTTTTTTTTTAAAGCAAATATTCGAGGTTTCAAAAAATGTGTTTTAGCATGGATTTCTTAAACACAAAAAATTATTTTTCTTGCATCTTGGATTTTACATGTTAGTAAATTCCAAAGGGTGTTGGCCAATATTCAAAAAAATATAAAAATCTTATTTTTGGGAATTCATTTTTTATTCACTATTAATGTTTGGATAAAGAAATCCCAAAATGGGTAAATATCCAAAATATTATTAGGAATAATTTGTTATTCATTAGTAATATTTGGATAAAGAAACCCCAAAGGGGTAAATACCCAAAATATTATTAGGAATAATTTGTTATTATTCACTACAAATGTTTGGATAAAGAAACCCCAAAAGGGGTTAATATTCAAAATATTATTGGGAATAATTCGTCATTGCTCACCGTTAATATTTAGATAAAGAAACCTCAAGGGGTAAATATCAAAAAAATATTTTTTAGGAATAACAAGCCATTATCCCTTAATAATATAAGGAAAAAAAAACCTATGAAAGGTAAATGTCCAAAATATTGTTAATAGGAACACAACTTATTTATTTTTAACATAAGGGCAGATTTATGCCTAAAATTTTATTTAGAACAATTTAATTGCACATCCTTGAAAGAAGCCTCAATTATAATTAGGGACATTTCAAAATTTTGATTCCACAGTTTATGAGTCAAGGAAATATGAAATACTAAGGCAAAAATGAACTTTTAAAGCACCTTGAATTTCCTTAGATTTCTAACTTAGTTTTTTTGGTTTCTCTTCCCTGTGATTTACGAGTTGCGAAACACTTGAAATACTAAGGGAAAAATGAGCTCTTAAGCGCATTGAATCTCCTCAGATTTCTATCTTAGATGTCTCTAAATTCGTAAATTCTAAATTTATTTCAAATCAAGCATAGACTTCAAGAGATCTACACCGTTTCTCTTTGGCACTCTATAGACATATCTAAAGGTATGATCCGTATTGGCCATGAGTTCTTTCCCATAGACTATGAACCCAAGTTCGTTCATCTTAACAGACTTATCCTAGGAAACTGATGGGATTAGAGAACATCAACACCATAGCAATTATAGGCAAACCAAACACCAAGCAGCTTACCTTAGGTAGGGCGTACTAGGGGTGCTAAAACCTTCCCTTTACGCAACCAGTCCCTTGCCTTAGAATCTCTGAAAGACCAATTAGGTTTCCTAGTGACCATAATACTAGGCGGCGACTTCCTTTTTCACAAAACAAAGACCCCAACATCAATCCCTGCTACCAGGAAGGGTCGCCGCGACGTCGAGCTCTCATGAGGGTACGACAAATCTCATCTGAGAACGAGAGTCAATCGCGTTCCACAGCATGATGATGGCGGTGAAGTGTCTTCCAGTGGGAACTTGTCAATATTCTCCAATCCTGAATGACCCACACCTAAAAATGTCGTGAGAGGAAGATATTTATCAGAAATAGAGTTCAAACAAGCACACAATTATATTCTATTTAACTGTGATGAGCTGAGATCTTTTATTCAATAAGTGTATATATGCGTAATACTAAATAAACTTTGTCAATAATATACTACTAATTAGATATTGTAATATAATACATTCATTACCACTTGCAGGGAACATCGATAATATTTGCTGTCCAATAACTCACAGCTGACTGAATCCCAAATCTTTCAATTACAAGATGAACAATTTCCCACATGGTTCAGAACACATGTAAGCACTATGACAAACTCATTCTCACTTGCAAAATTATTGTATGCATGTCATTACATGATTCTCGTTTACTGTTCATTGATGTACATTATATACAAGGTTTATCAAATGGGAAGGGGTGCTACTAAGTCATTGTCTTCACTAAGCCTAGGCCCTGAAAGAAAAGTTAAGTGCTACAACGGGTATTTTGTCAATGGATATGTTTTCCATACTGAAGAATACGGGCATGGTAGAAGACATACAATAGCGGTGTTTGTGTTAAGGGATCGACTAGTATTGAGTTAGAAGTTGACTACTATGGTAGATTAGAAGAGGTCGTCGAATTGCAATATCATAGCGAGTAGAATAAAGTGTTTTTATTCAAATGCTATTGGTATGACACGACTGACAAAGAAATCAGAGTTGATCCGCACTATGGTCTTGTTGAAATCAACTCAAAAGCTAGACTCCGCAACGTAAACGATGTCTTTGCTTTCGCAAAGCAATGTTAACAAGTTTATTACACATACACCCCTTCTTTTAGAAAGGATCGATCAAGAGTGGATTGGGTGTCCGTTTTAAAAATGAAACCCAGGGGTCGTGTCGAGCTTGTTTAGGATGAGAACGAAGACACAAGTGTGCGAGATGAAGTCTTTCAAGTTAGTGAGTTGGTTGAACCATATCGAGTTGCTCCTTCGGTTGACTTGGAAGAAAATTTAAATTTTCATGTTTTTGATGATAGTCTTGTTGATGTTGTCGCAAAGGAGTTGAATGTTGTTTTGAGCTCTAGCGGACAAGCAAATGTCAATGAAGTTGATGACAATATTGAAGATTGCGATGAAGGTTATGACTATTCAATTGATGATGAAGAAGAAGAAAATTCTGACTAACTATCAGAATGAAGCCATGTGTAAAACCTTAGAATAATGTAATATAGATTATGGATGATATATTTTGTAACACAAAATATGTA
>Ga0325403_1005033_pt1 | contig 12404 bp, 8 predicted proteins | sample PopdelMetagenome_19_FD_205665 | JGI IMG/M metagenome (GOLD analysis project Ga0325403, IMG submission 205665) | Populus deltoides microbial communities from Bellville, Georgia, United States - Xylem-PdKOR-R4 | ecosystem: Host-associated > Plants > Phyllosphere > Stem > Wood/Secondary xylem...
ATCATGCAACTGTTCATCTTCGAGACGTCCTTTATTTGAAAAACAATTATAATTGTTCAGGGAAAGAATTATAAAAAGCGCCTACTGCCACGCACAGGCCGTTGATTTTTTGTTTTTTTGTTTTTTTTTTTTTTGCTGTCGAGGACATCGAATCTTGAACATGCATGTGACTTTTTCATTTTTTCAAAACCAATCTCAATTAATCTATGAATTTTCTCCACTAAATCTCATGCTTGATAAAAAAGAAAGAAAGTGTTGAATACATAATACACATCATCACTCTAAATTGTGGTCGGTAGTTATTACAAAAATGATGGAACAACTTCAGTTCACCGACACACAAGCGAAAAAAATTATATAAGTTTCTAACTAGTATCATAAAATGAATTTGCTTGCTATGGCTTGGCTTGGCTTGGCAATAATTTTTTTTATTTATTTTAAAAATGGCAATATGCCAATAATTTTATTAGTGATATTCTAAAATCTAATATATTTAAGAAACAAGTTATTTGGTATTTGGATAATAATTAATCAAATATCAATGTCTTTAATGTCTTTCTTATACCGAGAAGTACAAAACTAACAGTAGAAGTCTTAGTACTTGCAAAAACAATCCCTATCGATGGGATTTAAAGACCCTCCAATGATAAAGTTAGTAATTTTAAATAGAAAAGGCAATAAATAAAAGAAGGAGCCTTAAATCCTAATAACAAGAGTGTTTGTTCTTGTTTTTTTGGTGTGATTAATACTCTTGAAATATATGAGCTTTTAGAGTATGAAAAGTTGTAAACCTCTTAACTCAATAGTTGAAGGGATATTTATAACCCTTAAACCTTGTTGTCTTTAGAAAAATGAAAGACTAAGAAGTTCTTAGCTTCTGATGACATTAATAAGGGATAAATATCTATTACATATCATTAATAAGAGACACATATCTCTTACACATCATTAATTAATGAGAATGAAAATGTGATAGGCCCCTTGAGAGACCTTTTATACATCTATAGATGTAGGGCTATAATTACTTTCTACATGAACAGTTCATAAAGATAAAATTATATAGTTCTAGCATGGATTTCTAAGTCCAATTGGATCTGGCATAGATCCAAACCTAGGGGAAATGGGTACAATGTCTTACCGGATCCACGGTGACTTGGGGTCATCTCATGGTTGAACCAAAGTATAATTGGTCTGACATCTCTCTGTACCAACGATGACTTGGGCTTAGCTCATGGTTGAACCCAAGTATGTTGGGTTTTGCATCTCTCCGGGCCCACGGTGACTTGAACTCTCATTCCTGAACCCGGGTATGTTAGGTCTGCCATCTCGCCAGACCCACGGTGACTTGAGCTCAGCTCATGGTTGAACCCGAGTATACTAGGTCTGACATCTTGCTAGACCCGTGATGATTTAGGCTCAGCTCATGGCTGAACCCGAGTATGTTAGGTTTAGTATATTGCCAAACTCGTTGTGACTTAAGCTTAGCTTGTGGCTGAACTCGAGTATGTTAGGTCTGGCATCTCATCAGACCTACGGTGACTTGGGCTTAGCTTTTGCTGAACTCGAGTATGTTGGGTCTAGAATCTCGTTGGACTAGCGATGAGCTTAGTTCATAGCTAAACTCAAGTATATTGGGTATGGAATCTCATCGAACCCGTGATGACTTGGACTTAGTTTATGGCTAAACCCGAGTCTATTGGGTCTACCATCTCACCGAACCCGTGATGACTTGGGCTCAGCTCATGGTTGAATCTAAATATATTAGGTATGACATCTCATCAGACCCTCGGTGACTTGGGCTCTGCTAATGGTTGAACCCATAGTATCTTGAATCTGGCATCTCGATAGACTCACTGTGACTTGGGCTCAGCTTATGACTAAACCAAAGCATTTTAGGTCTAACACCTCTTCAAACCCATGATGACTTGGGTTCGGCTCATGGCTAAATCCAAGTATATTGGGTTTAGCAACGCACCAAACCCACAATAACTTGGGATCGACTTATAGTTGAACCCAAGTAAGTTAGGTTTGACATCTTTGCAAACTCATGTTTGATTAGGCTAATACTTTATCTATCAATTTGGACTCTTTCAAAGCATAAAATTATTGAGTAAAAACAATATTGACTCATCAGTTGCCCCCTTAAGTTGTTATGTATGTTAAGTGTAAAGACTTAAAAGACTTTTTAGGAGACAATTGGTCAAACTGCCTTGTCCTCCCTAGGTAAAAAGCGTCTCCCCAGATTGATCTAAAGGGATGTCATGAGGGAAACGAAAAGGTTTTTTTTTTTAAGACCATTCAGCTGTGTGTAATTAATATGCTAAAATGATTAGGCTTTCTAAGGTTTATGATGTCACACCATGTGCTTTTGCTTTTCATTTTATTGATAGGAAGAAAAGGTGATGACTTATATAAACCATTGTTTTCCCTTAGTTTTATTTTTTTTACTTTTGCCAAAATTTTCCTTTACTTTCTCTGAACTGGGAGTCTAATACAAAATCATACAAGAGAAAATCTCTTCATATAGAAGTCATTCACTTAGGTAAACACATAAATCTTCATCTTTTTTTTCTTTTTATCGAAAGACTTCTTAAAAACTTTAAGAATGACTTCTAAAAAAGAAAACAAAACTATGTCTCCTAAAGATATTTTAGTTTCAGACCTAAAATTAAAATCACTTGTTAAGGATCTACGACCATTAGAATAGGCCTTAAATCTGAAAAAGGCGTTGCTCAACCTTCTTCTACTAGAAAAAGGGATGAGAATGCCCCCTATTATGTTTTAAACCTTAGGGGACAATTGAGATTGCCCAAGACACCTATAGATAAGACCTAGAGCACGGTGTCTGACAACCAAGTAAACAAGGCCAATCTTAAACAACCAGGGGATTACTTGGTCAAGTTACCAGCGTCTGGTAACTGTATCTCGCAGGTCACCAGCAAGCATAAAGATGGTCAATTTATCATTACTTCCTCTATGTGCATGTATGAGTTTAGGTACTCGTTCCTCTTATAAGAATTTGTAAGAGATGCGCTTAGATACTACAATTTAAGCCCCGGTTAGCACCACCCGGTAAGTGGATTATTTTGGTTGTTTTTGACAAATTTTTCAAGATCCTTAAAGAAAATTCAGGTAATACTACACCTTGATCAGTAGTGTTGACAGGAGACCCTTATATCCTCTAGTTCTTTAACTTCTCTAACAGGCTAAAGGGGCTCATGAAAGATACTTTCAAAGGAAAGTCCTCTTATTCAAACTTTGATTAATGAACTCATCCTTCAAATGGTAACATATGGTTGTTACTCTTGCATGATGAACAAGAATTTTGATTCTTGCCAAAATTTACAGCAAAAATTTCCTAAATGATGACCTTTATGTCACTTATAAGTCCTGAACTCAAGATGTTACCGGAAGGGTTTGCCTTGATGCAAAATATGTGTAGAAAAAATACACCCTAAAAAAATGTTCTAATCCTTTTATATAAGACAGAGGATAGGTTTACTACATGGTCTCTAAAAAATAGGTCTCTTATAGTCCTCGTGATCACCCTCATAGTGGCAATATAGGGGAATCAAAAGGTAATGAGATGGCACATATAATCATTACCAGTCCAAGCACTTAACAAAGAGTTGAATGGTTTCACATACTTAAAACCCTTACTAAAAGTCATAGGATAAGTTTGTTACTCCCCCATCTAACCTAAAGTTTTCATATATGTGCATTCCACAACGATATATCACAAATAAATTAGTGATGCATAAAGACATTTATTCATATTCAATATACATGCATGAAAAAGATAAAACATGTTAAAGCGTTAATAAGTAAGCCAAATGTGAAAATTTAAATGCATCCAAATGTGAAAATTTAAATGCATCAAATCAAATAAACCACATAAAACAAACAAAGTCTAGTCCAATACTGTCAAAACAGAAAGTCTCCAGTGGAGTTGTCATTTTGTCGCACCTAACGCGTGTGGCATGGTGTTGGCTAAGGGCAAGGCGTTGGCACCTAGTTGTTTGGTTTATGTTCATTGGACCTAAATGTACTTATCTTATCAGAAATTTCAAGGGTAAGACACTAGTTTTGGTTAAAGAAGGTATTAAAACAACTATCACACCTTACCTGAGATAAGCTACATTGTGTGGTTTAGATGTAGTTTATAGGTTTTGATGGATTCTTAACTGGTGATCAGTATACGGCTCAGAAAAAAGATTAATTCTTATGAATAAATCTAGCATTTCAAATTTATTATATTATGAGCTAGTATGCCCAAATAAATTCTTATGAAAAGAGTTCATGTAGGTACCCTGACAAGGTCCACATATCATGGAAGGCGAAAGGGTTTTCCACAACTCGGATTTTGCAGTGAAAAATACTCCCAATTAAAATTGATGAATATCTAAAATAATTCTGAAAATTTTCTAGTCAACTCCTGGTATTTAAATACTAGCCTATTTTTAAGTCCAATATTTATATCAAAATATTGACAATTAACTTTCATGAATTAAAATTTATAGGGTTATTGAAATATTGATCAAATCATTGAGGAATTTTACAAACTTGTTGTAAATTCCAAAAAAATACAAAGAAAAATCAACACAAGTTTTTTATAAAACCATGCTAAAAACCTTTTTATTCTTTTTTTTATAAATAAAATGCAATATTTGCAAGGATTGTGTCGTATGTAATAAGCAAAAATCATTTTTTGATTTATAAATGAAATTATTCAAAAACTTTTAAGGCCATGTTTGGCAAAACCATATTTTTCTTCAAAACAGGTTTAAGGACATGTTTGCCAAACACATCCTTAAGTCAAAATTCCTTTAACAATAACATTAGCAAACCAAACAGGGCCTTAAAAATCTAACATATCTAGGTCAACCCGAAAACATTTGTTCAACCATAAACAGAACCAAAAACCAGAATTTAACCCAAAACTAAACCAAAATAGAGATTTAAATTGAAAAAAATCAAAAATTAAAAAAACAAAAAAAATCATAAAATTTTCTAACAAAAATAGATTAAATACCAAGGGAAACAAAGAATAGGAAAAACATTCAAACTCAAACCCGGCAATGTAAACATCAAACCAGACCAGATTTCAACCAATAGAAGTCATGGTTTTGTTCACAATCAAGCATAGATCAAGAATCAAGTATCGATTCGCTTTGATTATCACTTGAACATCACAATTTTTGTCAAAATGAGTTTCACTTTAAAATGAAAACCTTACGATTAAAACCCACAAAAACATGTTATTAATGCATGAAAACTCTAGATTATTGACTAATGATGACATGCAAATTTGCACAAACCAAAATCAAATAAAATTGTAACCTAAAAGTAGCACTTGAGACGATATTATTCGGATAAACATAAAGAACATGAACCCAGGTTGCCCAGAAATACCTAAGCTACAGCTAAACCTAAAAATTGGCCTTATATGCCTTTAAACTTCCAGTTTTTGGTCCTTACCACATTATAAAAAATGAGCATGTTTGACTCAAAATAAAAAATAAAAACAAGTCATTAAAATCACTTATTAGATTTTTCCTTCCAAAACTGATGCTCCAATGACAGCGAACTAAAAACATCACATATCAATCCAAATATGACTCTTTAAACACTAGGGACCAAAACCAAACTTAGAAACCAAGAACATATATTAGCAACCTATAAAAATCATCACAAACCTACAACCATATTTGACAAATTCTAAAAATCATTGCATTTCAGTAAAAACAACATCTAAACATCCAACAACATTAATAACAACTTTAAAACATGATTAATTGATAAAAATAACATTTTCATTCATTAATCCACATATATGCTAAAAACATAAAATAATGTTGAAAAGATTCAAAAACAACATTAAATATTGAAAAAGAATGAATGGGTAGACCACATGGACTCTACCCTTGAGTTTTCATATGGTTTACATTCTCTAAGATTGTTGGTTATAGGCTGCTACTTCCCTTCTCTTTTCCTTCCTTCATTCTTTCGCTTTCATTTTATATTATTTTCAAAGCTTAATGAACATTATGCGTTAGGTCTTTGAACCTTTACACTAAGGTCTTTTTATAGAGTATATCCTCATGTTTTTTCTCTTTTCTTCTTTTTTTCTCTTTTTTTTCTTGATTTTTCAATGAGGGTATTTATAAGATTTTTTTTCTAAGGTTTTTGATGGATTCCCACATAAAGTGATCAAAGATCAGCCCTTTGATTAAATTAAGAGAGCTCTAGACAAATGTTAAAAACTGGAACCTTTGTCTTTCAATGGTTTTTAGGGATGGTGGTTTTGCCTAGGTGGTTTTCTCTTTCTTGAAGATAAAGACATTCATTTCTCACCTAATATTTATAGCCCTTGATAAGAACCCTTTGGGATTTTTTAAGCATGAATACACGAAAAAGTTAGGTGATTTTACACAAATAGTTATCTTAGTCATGGTTGACTAAGTTGGCCACTTTCGAGACTTCGTCGGGGCAAATTTGATGTCATCATCATTAAAGACCACCTGAACTTTGTAGAGGAGGTGTACTCCTTTCATTCGGATCCAACCTTACTCAATTTGAAGGTTTGTAGCTTTATATTCATTAGTTTGAAAATGTTAAACCGGTTAGCTTAAAATCTAAAAATACAGTGATGGTTGATCAGGGATAAGATATTATTGAGTTCGTTGAAAAGAATGAGATATAAACATTTAATAGGAGTAGTCGATCTTTATAAAGGGTGTGTTTCTAAGTTGAATAGTGGTGGTTACAGCCATAGAGGTGGACAGAAACAACATATTTATTCGCTTGAAAATGTCTCATTGATTAATCGAAACTGTCAAAGAAGAAGCTAAATAGTGGTTGAACAACGTATCGTGTAGGTTAAACCCTAGAAATTAGGGTTTTCAATTTAGGATCTAATAGATTTCTTTTAGCCCTTATTCTTCCAATTACTTTTAATTGCACCCGTAATTGTCTCACAAAATTTAATTTGATGCAATTTCAACCCTGTCAAACTCAATCATCAGACCCAAAGTTTAGCATCATTTTCATCATAGTCCTTAGTTTCTAATTTGTGCACTTGAACCCTTAGGTGACCATCAAACATTTAATTTTCTTCAATTTGACCTCTGATTTGGTCAATTTCAGCCCATACATCACTTGTCTTTTTTAGTTTGATAATTGGTTTTGGATTTCTTCAATCAACTCCTTAATTGCCCGTCAAAACTTCAATATTTATATAATTAATCCCTTGATTTGACCAAATTAACTCTTTAAAATTGCAAATCGACCTCCAGACTTTAATTTCTTCCAATTTAAGTCTGAATTGACTTCAAATATTAATTTATCTTATAACCAAGTCCTCAATAAAAATAATTAAGCCTTTCAAAATTCTCATTGAGTCCTTACCTATCCAAATTTGTATTTGTTTTACCCTAAATAAAAATATTTTCACCAAATGAGTCTTTTTTCAATTAAAATTGGGTACACGTATATCCTCTTGTATTTTTGGATTTTATTTTTCTATTTCTTTTCTTGATTTTTTCTATAGGATAAAAAATAGGTAACAACAAATGCTTTCTCTTTACAATGCTTACAAAGCAAAATCTTATCAAGGTTTTGCATAGTGAGTTTGTAAAGAAAAAGTGTATATCTGAATTACCAGGTGATCCGCCCATCCAAAGAATTTGCTTTTTTTAAGAAAATGATCTCATTATCACAAGTGACCTATCCTTCAAAAATTGGTTTATTCTTATGGGCGATCTATCTTTTTTCAAATTCCTAAAAAAAATTCAAAACATATCTATATTGCCCTGAAATTGGTCTATTTTCATAGGCGAACTGTTCTTTTTTAAATTTAAAAATTGATATATTTTCATGGGTGACCTAGCCTTTTCAAATTCCAAAAATAATTTCAATGAGCGTCTATGCTTCCCTAAAATTGATCAATTTTCACAGGGCTACCTATCGATTTTGAATTCAAAAGTGTTAGTCAATTTTCACGGGTGGCTTATCATTTTTAAATTCTAAAAATAATTTTAGCAAGCATTCATTCTTCCCTGAAATTGGTTTATTTTCATGAGCGACCTACCCATTTTAAATTTTTAAAAGAACAAATTAGTCTATTTTCATAGGCGACCTACCCTTTTCAAATTCCAAATACTAAGATCTACATTGGATTATTCCAAAACTTTTCTAAAATGAAATTTCAAAACAGAAATGCGCTTCAAGGGTAAAGTTTTAAAAGGAATGTCTTGTCTTACGATCTTAGTTATCCATACCCTATGGGTTGGATCTCTTTGATATTTCTCAGCTTTCATTCACCTAGAGGTGGAACTGATACTTGTAGAGGTGTATTTTCTTTTGTCTATATTAATAAGTTGATGAAGTGCTGGTTGTGCATGAGTGTTTATAGTGGCAAGGAGATCTTTTACCCATCATATTTTAGGGGTGTCTTGATTCTCTATCATTAATGATGAGTAGAAATATCATTAAACTAGTAAGATAATTAATAGTTTTTTGAAAGGTTTCCCACAAACGACACCAATTAATGAGGTCTTAAAATCTAGTATGTTCAATGAATAGGTTATTTGGTATTTGGATAGTGATTAATTAAATATTCATATCCTTAATTTTCTTCTCCTTAGCCCCAGAAATACAAAACTAATAGTAAAAGTCTTAGTACCAGCAAAAATAGTCATTATCAATAAGATTTAAAAGACCATCCAATGATAAAGTTGGTAAATTTAAATGGAAAAGGCAATAAATAAAAGAAATAACATTAAATTTCAAAAACAATAGTGTTTGTTCTTATTTTTTTTGGTGTGATTAATGCTCTTTAAATATATGAACTTTTAGAGTAAAAAAATTATGAACCTTTTACCTAGATGGTTAAGAGGATATTTATAACATATGAACCTTGTCATTTTTAGAAAAAGAAAAGACTAGAAACTCTTTAGCTTCTGATAGCATTAATAAGAAATACAGTTGAGAATAATTAGGAGGCTTAACCTAATGGTTAACCAACCCTTTCTATATATATGTGTAGGGCAATACACAATAACAATGGTGGAGGTTACCACACAAGAGTACGTAGACAATATTTCCTATACAGTATTTTCTATATAAGTACATTCTATAATATACCCCATCAAACTGAGGGTGGAGGATCAACTCAAAGTTTGAAACGAAAAGCAGTAAAGGAAGAAGTAAGAAGTGGCTCAATGAAGACATCAGCAAGTTGATCCCGAGAGGAAATAAAACGAATCTGAATTTCCTTCTTGGCAACTTTATCTCGTACAAAATGATAATCGACCTCAACATGTTTTATGCGAGCATGAAAGACAGGATTCGCAGACAAATAAGTGGCACCAAGATTGTCACGCCAGATGATAGGAGCAGAAGCAAACGGAATCTAGAGATCTGTTAATAAGTACTAAACCCAGATAACCTCAGCAGTGTCATCGGCTAAGGCTTTGTACTGAGCTTCAGTAGAAGAGCGAGCAACTGTGCGTTACTTACTGGATTTCCATGAAATCAGCGTCTGACCAAAGAACATAAAATAACCACCCATAGATTTTCTATCCTCAACACTGCCTGCCCAATCTGCATCTGTAAAACCATGTAAGGCAAAAGAGGTACTACGAGTAATATGCAAGCCATAGGATGCCATACCTCGAAGATAACGCAAGATGCGTTTCACGGCAGCCCAATGAGAATCTGTAGGAGCATGCATAAACTGACAAACTCTATTAACAGCAAAGCAAATATTCGAGCGCATAAAAATAAGATATTGAAGAGCACCCATAATTTGACAAAAGCGTGTAGTATCATAAAATAATGGATCAAGCAGAATGGTAGTTTTGGATGTAGAGATAGGAGTATCAACAGGTTTACAAGATAACATACCAGCACGAGTGAGGATATCAAGTGTATATTTATGCTGGCGTAGCATAAGACCCATACTAGTAGACTGAACCTTATTACCCAAAAAGTAATAAACAGAGCCCAAGTCACGAAACTTAAATTCTGAGCTCAGTAGCTGAATGAGGCGTTGGAGTAGAAGAGAGTTGCTACCCGTAAGCAGAATATCATCAACGTAAACCAGAAGATAACAAATATCAGCACCAACAAAGAAGATAAACAATGAGGTAACCAATAGATAACAGGAAATCATTCAGACGAGTGTACCAAGCCCGCGGAGCCTGTTTTAAACCATATAGAGATATATGTAAGCAACACAAATCAGAGGGGAGAGCAGAATCAACAAAACCTGGAGGTTGTTTCATATAGACCTCCTCGTCAAGAACACCATTAAGAAAGGCATTATGAATATCAAGCTGATGAATTTTCCAACCACATAAAACGACAATGGAGAAGACTAATCTGACAGTCGCCTGTTTGATGACAGGATTAAAGGTTTCAGAGTAATCAATACCTTCTTGCTGAATGAAACCCCTAGCAACCAGACGCACTTTATACCACTCGATGCTACCATCAGATTTGTGTTTAATCTTGTACACCCACCTACTACCAATAACATTCATGGAGGGGTGAAACGGTACTAGGGTCCAAGTTCTGTTTGCGCGCAAGACCTGAATTTTCTCATGCATAGCTATGCCATGCCTCATATCTGTTAGCATCATTAAAAACAAGTGGCTCATGAGAGGGAGGAGAAACTACCCGGCTGAAGGAGGCAGCAGAGCTTGTGGCAGTGGCAGTGGACAACGCTGTCTTGGGCTGTCTTGGACGGAGGACCATGGGATGTTGACAAGTTGCTGGACATGGAGAAGTGTGACCTGTAACTGGAAGGTGCTGAAGAGGATATTAAGAGAGGTCTACACAAAGCTACAGACCAGCTGGATACGCAGTGGATGGACTGGTCGGTACTGCAGAAGAAGGGGAGGTTGCGGTAGAGCTGGGACGTTCTGTAGCAGAACCTGGCTACTCTGCTGCAGCAGACCAGAGAACATGTGCATCTAATGATGGAGAACCTGTTCCGTCACCAACATGCAAATAATCATTACCAAGACAGGGTGCAGAATCGGTCAGAGTTCCAAGATCAGGTGTGACATGTTGATTTGCGCCAGTGTTGAGGAACCAAGTTGTAGCAGAAATATTCCCAACAGCAAGATGAGTAGAGGGTTGCTGAGTGCTGCTACGAAACTGGGAACAATGAGGAGCTATGTGCCCAAAATCGAGCACAATTGGCAGCATACATGCTGCTGTCCAGACCACTGCCCAGCACCAGAATTGCGCCTGGTCTGCTGCCAGTGGTTTGACCGCCAATCTGCAACAGATTGGCCTCTGTTCTGGAGAGTGGAACGGTTGCTGTGGGGATGCCAATTACCTCTAGAGCGACCCCTGTTGCGGCTAAAGTTGGGGTTGTGATGAGACATAGCGACCCCAATAACGATACGGCTTGCTGCATATGTAGACTAACAGATGAGTCACCTTGCCAAAGGTCTTGAAAGGAGCCATGAAGTTGCATGATGCGAGAATTAGATGGAAAGGCAAGCGTTTTCTTAAGAGTGCGCCAAACACAATGCGAGGTAGAACAATCGACCACGAGATGCAACATATCCACAGAGAGAGAGGAGAGCAAAACACTCAAAATAAGTTGATCATGTTACTTCTAACGAAGAAAGGAAGGGTTGATGGTAGAGGAAGAACCAGCAGAGCTGTCAAAAATATAAGATGGAGGACACGGTACTGAGCCATCAATGAAGTGAAAAACACCTTGACCAAGGAGATATGGCTTCATCTGCATTCTCCAATAGAGATAATTTGTGTTCGTAAGTTTTAGCGAAACAACTTGGTGAGTGTTCGCTAAAGGAACAATAGTTGTAGTGTGGGTTCCCATAAGAGGTAAAGAAACGGCAGGGACTTGGGAGGAAGAATCAGAGACAAGCTCTGCAAGTGGAGGCTACTGTGAGGGAGAAAAGGCACTGGTGGCAGCAGCCTGGGGATGGCTGGCCAGCTGTGCTGCACTACCGGTGGAGAGGGAAAAGTCGGCGGCAGCAGTAGAATCCATGTAGAGAAAGTAAAGAGAGGGTCGGCTGCAAAGAGAGGAAAGGAGAAAAGAGTTCTGACAGCAGCAAGCTCTGATACCAAATTAAGAATAATTGGGAGGCTTAACCTAATGGTTAGCAAACCCTTTATATATATATATAGGGTAATATACAATAGCAATGGTGGAGGTTACCACACAAGAGTATGTAGACAATATTTCCTATACAGTATTTTCTATATAAGTACATTCTATAATAAATACTATTAGAATTGAACATATATCACCTTAAAAATAATTTGAAACACCACTCTTCGTAATGAAATTCAAAACTATACCTTTAACTTGGACTGACATCACCTTTAGTATAGATCTTTAATATTATTAGAATTGCGTG
>Ga0325403_1005044_pt1 | contig 12393 bp, 7 predicted proteins | sample PopdelMetagenome_19_FD_205665 | JGI IMG/M metagenome (GOLD analysis project Ga0325403, IMG submission 205665) | Populus deltoides microbial communities from Bellville, Georgia, United States - Xylem-PdKOR-R4 | ecosystem: Host-associated > Plants > Phyllosphere > Stem > Wood/Secondary xylem...
TTACAAGAAGGTAAATCAATAATTCAGCACTTGTTTCAAAGAACTAAAGATTTCACTATACTTATAATTACTTTAGTGTTAGAAGAAAAGGAAATTATGTTAGTGTATGTTTGGAATTGTGTTGTATAATTTTTTTAAAAAGTGTTCTTTTGTTTAAAAATATATCATAATAAATATCATATTGATTTTTTTTAAATCAAGTATATTTTTAAAACGCATCCAAACACAGTTTCAAATACAAAATACAAACAACCTTGGGCAAATTCTTTCTTATAGATTGCCATTTTTTTAAAGTTTTTATGAATAAAATCAAGTGATCGTACTATTGTAAATAATTTCACTCGACATTTATATTTTGTTAGTGCAATGATCTTGATAATTAAATGGGAGATAATAAGAGAGAAAAGGGAGCCACGTCGAGAATATGCAAGATATCCATAGTTATTCGTGAGCGAGTGACTTGGATTTCTACATGATTTTTAAGAGTTTCTTGTTTGAAGTGGAAGTGGCTATTTTTATTTAAATATCTAAAAGATCTTTGATAATTTCATGATATATTCAGCTTGTTCTATGGAGAAATTAAAAGAAAGATAAAGAAAATTTACATATTTTTCTTGTATAAAAGGGGTTAAAAGCCCACAAAATACATAATTACATGAGAATGACAACTTACAATCCATCGAGCAGTGAAGCAATAACATAGCCTAAAGGTGAATCTAACAGCCTGTTTAGCAGTGATCTGAGTATGTAGTTCTGTTTGGATGTGTTTTAAAAATATATTTGTTTTGAAAACATATTGAATTAGTTTTTTTTAGTAATTTTCAATGAGTTTATTGTGTTGATATAAAAAAATTCAAAAAAAATTACTTTGATACATTTTCAAGTAAAAATTATTTTTAAAAAAAAGCCACCGCACTCCCAAATATGTCTTAAAACCCGTCAAACTATCAAATACTCCTAGATTAATAAGATGTTTAACCTATTTTCTTTTACTCAAAGTCACTTTAAATATTATATTGAGTTTATTTCTTATATTTGTTCCTTATGAAGATTAGAGATCTATATATTTTTTAGACAAAATAACATTAAAAAATTATGATAAAAAATATACCTATAGTTGGATTATGATCTTAAAGTTGCACTTTTAGACCTCACTCATCCAATAATTTATATGTATTTTTTGGGAAATTATTTTCTTATCATATTGCCATTTTTTTTTAGGTTTTACAAATGATATCAAGTCATACATAATTACTTGCGCGCACTTCAACTAATCTCACGGGCTTTGAAGTTAATGATCATGTAAGTCTCCAGTGGCCTTGAGAAGACTCGAACTCGTGACTATTAGGGAGCAAACCCAAGACCTGACCAGTTGAGTTACCTCTCAGAGTTTTTTTTAAGAGTTGTTTGAAGTGCAAGTGGCTGTTTTTATTTAAATATCTAAAAGATCTTTGGTAATTTCATGATATATTCAACTTGTGCTATGGAGAAATTAAAAGAAAGACAAAGAAATTTACTTATTTTCCCCGTAGACTAAGGGGGTTAAAAGCCCACAAAATACATAATTACATGATAATGACAGCCTATAATCCATTGAGCAGTAAAACAATAACAAAGCCTAGAGGTGAATCCAGCAACCTGTTTAGCAATGTTTTTGTAACTGTGTTTAGGTGTATTTTAGAAATGTATTTGCCCTGAAAATACATTGAATTAATTTTTTTAGTATTTTTCAATGAGTTTAATATATTGATATAAAAAATAAAAAAAATTATTTTAATATATTTTTAAATGAAAAATATTTTTAAAAAACATATAAAGCAGAAGCTACCGCATAGAAAATAAATAAAAAGATGAAAAGAATATATTTCTGAATAAATATATCATTCAATGTTACAACAATTATATATACATGTATATGCCTGAGAAGCCGTACATTAAAGGGTTAATATTTTGTGCCTGTAAAGGTGGGATTACAAGAGATTGAGATCAACTCAAAATATCTTATCAAAACTGATTCCATAAATTATAGAAAATCAAATCTCAAGACTCCCCTTCAAGTTAGAATATGAATATCGAAAATGTTCAACTTGCATATTAATTTCTTAAAAATGTTTCTTTTTAAGGCCTTAGTGAAGATATTAGCCAGTTGAAGATATGAGGGGATAAATTTTGTAACAATTTGACCTACTTGGATCTTTTCTCTCACAACATGGCAATCAATTTTGATATGCTTTTGTATGTTCATGATATACAGGATTTACAGCAATATGAAGCGTTACTTGATTATCACAGAATAATGTAATTGATTTCAAACAAACCTGTAGATCTTTAAACAAGTATCTAAGCCAAGTAAGTTCACATGTTGCAGCAGCCATGGACCTGTACTCAGCTTCAGCAGATGACCTGGAAACTGTTTTTTGTTTTCTTATCTTCCATGAAATTAGAGAGTCTCCAAGAAATACACAGTAACCTGATGTAGTTCTTCTTGTCATAGGATAATTTGCCTAATTTGCATCACAATAAGCCATAGTTGCATAGAGTTGTTGGAAGAAAATAATAAGCCGAGCCCTAGATTGTTCTTTAAATATCTCATAATATGAAAAACAACATCCCAATAAGGTTTCCTTAGTGCATGCATAAAATGACTTAAGATGTTCACATAATACATGATATCTAGTCTAGTAATTGTAAGATAGATTAATCGTCCCATTAATCTTCTGTAGTGTGAAGCATTATTCAATAATTCACCTTGAACATTTCTAAGCCTTAGATTTTGTTCTGTGGGAAAGTCAATAAGTTTAGCTCCAAATAATCCCACATCATCAAGAATTTTTGGTGAGTTTTTTCGCTGAGATATGACAATCCCAGCTTTTGATCTTGCCACTACCAAACTGAGAAAATACTTAAGATTACCAAGGTATGTTATGTGAAAAATGTTTTGAAGAAAAAACTTGATATCTTGAATAACTTTATCATTGTTTCCAATAATGATCATATCATCCATGTAAATAAGAACCATGGTTAGAGTAGAGCCTTTTTCTTGCACAAAAAGAGAGTGGTCTAAGTGTGATTGAGAGAAACCAACCATTTTAATGGCTTCTGAGAACTTAGAGAAGCAATTTCTAGGCATTTGTTTGAGTCTATAAAGGGACTTATTAAGTCGACATACAAACTTCTCCCCTTATTGACAAAGTTCTGGTGGTGGAATCATGTACAATTCTTCATGTAAGTCACCATGAAGGAAAGCATTATTGACATCCATTTGAAAAAAAAAGGCCAATTTCAATTAGCTGTCAAGGCAAGAAGACAATGAATTGTGGTTAACTTAGCAACCAGAGCAAAAGTCTCATAATAGTCAAAGCCTTCTTTTTTAGTGAATCCCTTAGTTACCAAACATGCGTTATACCATTTCACTAAGGCATCTAATTTATACTTGATTTGAAAAACCCATTTGCTGCCTATGGGATGATAGTTGGGTGAAAACAAAACCAGAGACCATGTCTTTTGATTTTCAAGAGTGGTGAGCTCAATTTTCATTGCTTCACACCATTTTGGATCACATAGTGCCTATTTATATGTTGTAGGTTCAAGAGTTCTAGAAATGATGTTAATAAATAACTAATGGGAAGGAGATAATGAATGATAAGAGATAAAGTTGGATAACTAATATTTGGTACCTGATCGAGAAGAGGATGACTTGCATGCTTGTAGAGGAAGATGACATATCAACCTGGCCACAATGAAAGTCACAGGGAAAAATAGGGGGTTGTTGAGGTCGATCGTTGTGAAGAAGAACAAAAGTAGACGTGTTTGGTTTTGAAGAAGGATAAGATAATGAAAAGAGTGTGTGTTAGGTTTGATAATGATGGTGAGAAATCATGAGAAGAGGGAGATAAATGAGAGACAAATGTCTCGAGTGATGAGTGAGAGGTAGAGGATGGAATTGGAATTGGAATATCATTGAAGTCAGGAGATACAGTTGGTAGAGAGGTTGGAGGTGAAGAATTGGATGGAATGGGAGTTGAAAAAGGAAATGTATTTTCATGGAAAACAACATCACAACTAGTGAAGAATTGTCGAGTGGTAAGATCATAAACTCGATATGCTTTTTGGCTAGAAAGATATCCAACAAAAATACATTAACAAGCTCTTGGTGAAAATTTAGCCAAAGGTTGCAAGTTGGTGACATCATAGAGATGACCAAAAACATGTAGAAGCATGTATGTGAGTGGTTTGCCATATAAAATTTTATATGGCGATTTGTGGTTCAAAACGGGGGTAGGAAGTTGATTTATGAGATAAGTGGTAGTGAGTAAGCTTTCACCCCAGAATTTCAATGGTAAATTGGCTTGGAATCTCAAGGCACGACCAACGTTGAGAAGGTGTCTATGTTTTCGTTCAACAAAACCATTTTGTTGAGGTATGTGTGGGCATAAACTTTGGAACATAATGCCAAAAGTAGAGAAGAGTGGCTTTAAAAAGGTGAATTCCAAGCCATTATCACTCCATATACTTTTAACTTGAACATTAAATTAAGTGTGAACAAAAGTGATGAACAATTTTAACAAGCCTTGTGTTTCAGAGAAATCCTAGTAAAGCGGGTGCAGTCATCCATAATACTTAAAAAATAATATGCACCAGAATGTGTTTCAATTTTTTATGGACCCTAAATATCATAGTGTATAAGATAAAAAAAAAAATGAGTACTTTGAATAGAGCTTATAGGAAAAGATAACCTTGTTTGTTTTGCCAAAAAACAAACACCACATGAATGTTGAGAATCACAAACAAAAGATGGAATTAGTTTTGACAGAAACTGAGAAGGCAATTTGGATGGATGTCCTAGTCTTTTATGCCAAATAGCTTCTGAAGTTAAAAAGACTTGATAGGAGGTTGGTAAAGGTGGATGTAACTCCGATTGTGGCATAAGATACTATAGTCCCTTACTCTGCTTTCCCAAGCCAATCATCCTCTTTGTAGCCAGGTCCTACAATATACAGAAAGTGGGGAAGAAGTGATTGGAATAATTAAGGCCAGATGTGAGTTGACTGACAGAAAGAAAATTCACATGAAATAAGGGTGCACAAAGAACATCATGGACATGCAGTTTTTGAGTAATATGTACAAAACCAACACTTGTGATTTTTGCACAAGAACCATTTGGTAAGATGACTTGAGAAAACATAGGAACAATGGATTTATCAGTGACTGAAATAGCTATATGATTTTTAGCACTACTATCAATAATCCATTAAAAAGACTCAGAATTTTAAGATGTGGATGATGAACAAAATGGAGTAGAGTTACCTGCATAATTGGCCAAGATAACAGATTTTTCATTTTGAAAAAAAGGCTTTGATTTTTAAGAACTCTTTATGAGTGAATTGAAGAAGTTGATCAGAATGTTGGGCAGCCTTGGTGTTTGTATGAGATGATTTAACTTTTATTTGATTTCGAGGCTAAACATCCTTATCATGAAGGTTGTGGCCAATAGAGAATCTAATCAAATACAAGCATCTCTCTACTATATTTGTAGTTCCATCACAATAGGTACAATGATGTCATTTCTTAGATCCTTGTATCTTTGATGAGCCAGACGTCCAAGTTCGAGAGAAATCTTATCGTTGTGAAGCAGAGTCTGATCGTTTGACATTCATGGCATAAACCCGTTGAGTAATCTTGTGCTTAACTAGTCCTCTTTGTTTTTCTTCCTCACGTAAAAGCGAATATACTTTCTTAACAGTTGGTAAAGGGTGCGTAAGCATGATTTTCCTTCTAACAGCTGAATAGGTCTCATTTAAACCTATAAAAAAATGCCCAAGTCTCACCCTTTCTTCGTTGTTCGACAGTTGCTTGAGTCCGCCATAAGTGCACTGAATAGCTGGACTTTACATTTTCAACTCATCCTATAGTGTTTTTATCTTGGTGTAATATGTGAAGATGAATCCTGATTTTGCTTTAAATCCACAATGGAACGCTGAATCTGATAATGATGAGAAATCACCCTTTGAGAATCGTTCTTGTAGATCCAACCAGATTTCAGAGGGAGTTTCCATATAAATGACACTATTGGCAATCTCTTGATTTAAAGAGTTAAGAATCCAAGAGAGAACCATATCATTGCATCGTTGCCATAATGAATATTTAGGATTAGATTCACCTAGTGTAGGTATAGACCCATTAATGAATCCTAGTTTGTTTTTGGCACTAAGACTTATCAACATAGAAAGTCTCCACATAACATAGTTAGTTCCATCAAGGACTTTTGGCACAAGAATCATACATGGATGATTTGAGGCATGGATAAAAAAAGATTAGATGAATCAATGATAAAAAAAAAAAAGACATGTTCTGATGAGTAGTGTTTTGGGTAACATTTGTTGAATCAGTACTATCCTCCATGGAAAAAACAAATTTACAGATGTTTGGTAGAGACGTTAGGATTAACTCTTTGATACCAAGAAAATAAACTAAAAAGATGAAAAGAATATATTTCTGAATAAATATATTATTCAATGTTACAACGATTATATACACATGTATATGCCTGTGAAACTGTATATTAAAGGGTTAATATTTTGTGCCTGTAAAAGTGGGATTACAAGAGATTGAGATCAACTCAAAATATTTTATCAAAACTGGCTCCACAAATTATAACAAATCAAATCTCAACATGTACTCTCAAACATGTCTTAAAACCTGTCAAATTATTAAGTACTCCTAGATTAGCAAGATGTTTAACCTGTTTTTTTTATTTGGAGTGTTATTTGGATTGAGTTTTCAAAATCATTATGGTACTTTATGAATACTAGAGATCTATATACGAATATTTTCTAGACGAAGTAACAATAAGAAAATACACCTACCGTTGGATTGTGATCTTAAAATTGCACTTGTAGACATCACTCAACCAATAATCTCTATGTACTTTTGGACTCTATTTCTTATATTTGTTCTTGAAGAAACTAATTTTAATATATAAAAATATAAATAATCTTTTAAAAAGACTAAATATACCTCCCTTTTTTTTTTGTTAACAAAAAGTTAGTTTGCAGATGATTATGTCATCTTTTTTTTTTCATTTCCCTTATTTTGAGAGTTCCTTAGATTTTTTTTCTTGGCTATCATTGTATTTTTCTATTCTTTTTCTTATTTTAATATTTTATTTCAAAAATATCATATCTAAGCTTTATAAATTTAGATATGATTTTTTTATTTGAGATATTTAATTTATCTGGCTATTTTTTTTACCTTATATTTTTATAGATGTTATTGTTATTCTCTCTCTCTCTCTCTCTCTCTCTCTCTCTCTCTCTCTCTCTCTCTCTCTCTCTCTCTCTCTCTCTCTCTCTCTCTCAAGAGCTCTTTATTGAAGTTTAGTCGGTTGATCTTAATGGATTGAATTTGATATAAGCAGTGTTTGGAAACGCGGTTGAAACCGTGTTCCTAAAAATTTGATTTGTTTTTGTTTAAAATTATTTTTTTTCAGATTGTTTTGATGTGCTAATGTCAAAATATTTTTTTTAAAAAATAAAAAAATATTATTTTGATGCATTTTCAAGCGAAAACTATTTTGAACCATAATCATACTCCCAAACACCCCCTTAGCAGATGACAACACTTAGTAATGAGGGGAAAAAAACAAAATAACAGAGCTACTGATTGCTATTTAGATTTAAAGATTAAATTAATGACTAGTTTTTATCATATAATTTAGTAGTTAAGATTTTGTTTGCTTCAATTCCCCCCCTCCCCAAATTAATAAATTATTAACTAACCGTTGGTGATTCCATCACTACTATAACTTCACCAATAAAATCACTAATGGACGATAAAATCATTATAGAATTAAAGAGAGTTTAGGGAAGAATTTAGGGATGTCAACCAACAGATGGATTAGCGAACGAAAATTAGTCCGTCGGTGATATAGTGCTTCCCGGCAAACTCACTGACAAACAATAATATCGTCGAATAATTACATAGAGTTTGGGGATGAATTCAAGAATTTTAATTCATCAACAAATTTACCATGAAATCTAAAAACATATAAGAATTATAAGGAAGAATTTAGGAACTTAATTCTCTGATGGATTTACCAATTGAATCTAAAAATATTAGATAGTTATAGAGAGTTTGGCAAAAAATTTAGAGGGTTGGATTCATCGACGAATATACCGACATATGAAATTTTTTTGGTGAATTTGATGGTGTTTAAAAGAGTTTTGAATATTTTGAAATGACCGACGAATTCATCGAAGGGCTTAAAATCTTCTGTTAGCGAGACCATCATTGATGTGCTGACGTGGTTAATGTTTGATGGACTCATCGATGAAAGATTCCATTGGTAAGTTAAAACCTAGACATGTCAAGACAATCCCTATCTTTTCAATATTTCCTTTTCAATCTTATCTTTCTCCTTCTCTATCCTCTTTCTCTCTCTTCTACCTTAAACATCATTAGTGATCTCTCTCTTTACTACACTAGTGCTTTCTCTCCTCTAGGTTTGATTTCTTTTCATCTATTGGCCTCTACCATGTACATGTTTTATTTTTGTCTTTTTTTTTTCATTTTTCCCCTTTTATGCGTTGGTTATCATTTTTTCTTCTTTGTTCTTCAATTATATCATCATTAAAAAAAAATAGAGATATGAAGTTGGCTCAATTGAAAAAAAAAAGTGAAATTTTGGAAAGGAGCTCAAAAGGTTTGGTAAGATGGATTGAAACACATTAGTAAGGTGTTTTTCTATGATGTAATTGTGTTTTTTCTCTTATTTGTGTTAGAAATTACTCTTAATTGTGTTAGAAATTAGAAAATCTATAATTCTGTTTCGAGATTTAGGTTAATTTATGAAATTGGTGGTGAATTATGATGTTAAAGCATGATATAAAGTTAAATTACGACTATGTAGAAGTTAATTTAAATTAATTTCATAAAAATTAAAAAGTTTCTATTCATGAAACTTTGAGGATTTATTTTCATTGCATATAATGTGGGAATTTGGATCTGTTGGGGTGAAATTAGGTTATGAAAGTGATATAAAAAGGATTAAATTTGTGGCTAACACGTAAAATATTGATGAATTATGTTCAATACCTATGAATAATTTGGACTTATCGAAACCTAGGATGCTTTATGCATGACCCCAAACTTCTTTTACTACTGTGAGAACTCACAAGCACACCACATGGATCTAGAACTTTTCTTTGCTTTTAAAGGCAAAACATTGGTATAAATGATTAACAAGATAACATATTTCCATATAACAATACATTGGACTGCTAAACTTTACATCCAGGACAAGAATGTTTGCATTAGGGTAACATGGTAGGCCGTTTGTAAAAAATAACACAAAATTGGATAGTGGAACCGTTTTAAGAAATTTTCTTGAGTAAAAAGAATAAATGAAGAGTAGATGAACTACATTGAAAAAATTATCAAGACTAAAGGTATTAAATATTGCATTAATATTTTTACCTATTCTTCTTGTTAACATAACATAAGCTCTTTAAAGATAATGTATAAAAGACCATTTTTTTAAAAACAAATTTGTGCTTGAAAACATTATACTCTCCTAGTCACTTATGGTTAATGATGTAGTTATTTTCTTATGTCTTTCGGTACATTATTTTGTATCTCATGACTTATGTTCATAATATATAAAAAGTTACTCTTAAACCTTGTCCTTGAAAAGATCACATAGTAAATGTGCGTTTGGTTTGAGGGTGATGATTTGGTTAGTTGTACTTGGTTGTCTATATATATATATATTTTTTAATTTTAGGTGGGGTCGAATATAAGGAAGGTGCTGCCAAATTTTATTTTAAATGGATAGATGCACTAAAATAAAAAACCATAAACCATAGATTGAGAATTTAATTGAACATGCTTAACTATTAAGTTATATATGGAGGAACAATTTAGGGTCAAAACAAAGTGGTTCTGCATCTTCAAGCAATAGTGTTCCTGAGCTTGCGGTGTATTTAGGTGCTGATCATAAAGAGGCACATGATCATAAAGAGGCTTGTCGACTACGGGTCGTAGATTTTGCGTCCTATCTGCCAGAGATCGTTTTTTTGGCAAGTTAATAGCAAAATAGAAGTCATATTTAAGCATGTAAGAAAATTTTTTATATTCAAACATTACATTAAATTAATCTTTAATTAATTGATTTTCATGTTCACAAATATAGAAGTTGCATGAATGATAACATTGACGATGAAATCGTCGATGGAAGTGGCCTTGTTTCAATGGAGCTAGCTTCATGAGAATCCTAAATGGATGCTTGTGGTTGAGGCTTGGTGAAGGAAGTTTAAGGCTAATACATATAAAAAATGCACCTATAGTTAATAAAAAAAATGTTTTTTTATTTAGAAACTAATTATTTTAGAAAAACAAATATAAAGCAAAATTTAGGTGGGATGAGGCAAACTCTAAAGTGGTAAGACAAGTATGGTAACATCATAGTGTGATTAAGTAAATTTTAACATGTGAAGTATATATTTTTTTGTTAAATTATAATCTTTTTTTGTTATATTATTTTGTTTAACGAATTTAAGAACTGGGTTGTGTGATTTCTTGTATAACACACACTTATACTAAGAAATATCCCGAGTCAGGAATTTGAGAAGTGGAAGAATTGTAGACCTCATTATATCACTGTAGATCTCACCATATCATTGAGAGCAACTTGAAGAGATATCTAGAGTTCTTCACGTTAGAAGGTTTTAGGAGGCGTTCACGGAGTGAGTCCTCGAACAGAAACAAAGAGACTCACAATTCTATTAGAAAGCATACCGACGGGTCACTTCCTTTTACTAACCATGCAAGGCACTAGTAAAAGAGCCTATTTTATTTTTAAATATTTTTCTTAAAATGCTAGTTATTATTTGTGATAACATTTAACTAATCATTTTTTTGTAGGCTACATAGCTTAGACGCGAGCCAACTCAGATGGAGTTATACATGGAAACACATATATGGAGGGAGGATAGACAAAAGGAGATGTAATACTTTGTGGACAGCTAAATTGAGACATTTATTATAAGCAAACTTTTAAACATTTTCTATATTATTTGGACTAATTTTTTTTGTACCCATATCGTTGACTTGTTTATTTTGTTATGTAGGAACAATATAACGTTGGTATGCTTGCCAAACACAAGAAGGACCCTTCAACCCATCTAGAATACGATTTAGAATTGTGGTTGCAAGCTGGAGCAACCAAGGGACTCAATAGGATCAATTTTATGGTATCTCTATGACTACAACCCGAGATATAAGGTCAGGTTGTAGTGTCTCAACCATAGGCACCCCATAATCTGGTACAAGTCAGCCATCACCTGCCATTGAGGAGTTGGTTGAACAATAAATTAATGCTCTAAGGGTCAAAATGGAGGCAAAGTATGAACTATAAAAAAACTAGCAATGGGAGGAGATGATTGCATACATGCCCAATCATTATCCCCCCTCCTTACAGACCTCCACAGGATTTTACTTCCCTTTCCCCTCCATCTGCAACCTCTTCTTAATGTTTATAAACATTTATAATTGATTTTTACAGTTAAACTAATTACATTAAATGAATTCTTCAAGTTAAATATTTTTTAATGTTGTTTAATGTTAAAATGTTTTGATAGTATTAAAATAAATAAATTAGTACACAACCGATGGACAAATTTGCTAATGTTGGACTCCGCACCAGGACCTGGTTGCTTTGTCTGATGATATATATATATATATATATATATATATATATATATATATATATATATGTATTAACTATAATTAAAAGGCATCAATTTTTTACTTGGATTGCATAATGTAATTCACAATAAAAAAATTGATACTTTTAATTTTTTTTTGTTTTTATCTTTGTTTTTTTTTTAATTTAGTTTGTTAATATTAATTTTTTTTCTATTTAGTTATCAAATTTTCATGACACAAATTTCAGATTTAACGGGTTAATCTGGTTTTACGGGTTAATCCAATTAATTGGATTAAAAAAAATCTGAAATTAAAAAATAAATTTCCATTTTAACATTAGCACATCCAAAATAATATAAAAATAAAAAAATTAATTTAAAATAAAAAAACATAAAAAAACTTTAACTTTTTTATATACTTTTAAAATTAAAAAAACAAACGGGTTATTCTTGGCATAAAACATCTAAATTTTTCTTAAAAACCCTAAAAAAAACTTTCTCATAAGTGGTATCTTTAGGTGCATTTAATTTGTGTAACTGTGTTAATTAACTCTTACATTAAATAAAAAAAAATTGAAGTGAAAGACCTATCGCATCTGCAATTTCCATTTTCCCTTTACGAGATAGTTCGGAATCCAAGCATATGGATATAGGGGGAACGATAATACAAGTTCCGAAGTACAAAATAACA
>Ga0325403_1005048_pt1 | contig 12390 bp, 8 predicted proteins | sample PopdelMetagenome_19_FD_205665 | JGI IMG/M metagenome (GOLD analysis project Ga0325403, IMG submission 205665) | Populus deltoides microbial communities from Bellville, Georgia, United States - Xylem-PdKOR-R4 | ecosystem: Host-associated > Plants > Phyllosphere > Stem > Wood/Secondary xylem...
TATCTAATTGTCCTAGCAATTAAGGAGATATGTTAATTTCCTTGATTTTTTGAATTTAAACCTATTGTTCCTTGTAGAATTTATTGAATGTCTCAAATACATCATGTTAATGTAAAAATATATCTAAAAAATATATTAAAACATAAACTATACAAAAAAAAATACATATCACCATCAAATAAAATAAAAAAGAACTTGTGTGGTCCAAAAACATAACATCACCATCATTATTCATTCACATTTAGAACAAAACTACAAACCACATACAGAAAATAAATCTTAAAAACAAGATTTCTCTTTTGTGTTTGTAGTTGTGCCCAAAATCTAATTATAATCAGAATGTTTCACTTTCTTTTTGTGTATACAAGTACAACCCTACTCTAATATAAAGTAAACATGATCCTCCACTCTGTTTTATATATATATATATATATATATATATATATATATATATATATATTGCAAAATCTATCATCTATGCAACAATGCCACCATATTTTTAGACAAGTTTAGAAATATGGTGTAAATCATATTTTTTAAAATTTTTAAATTATTTTTTTATATTTTCAAATCGTTTGATGTGCTGATATTAAAAATAATTTTTAAAAAATAAAAAAATATTATTTTAATATATTTTTAAATAAAAATATATATTAAACTATAACGAGTATTCTTATTTGTTTTTGCATTTAAAAAGCGTTTTCGAAAAAAATAATTTTTTTTATTTTTTATTTACTTTAAATTAATATTTTTTTAGTGTTTTCAGATTATTTTAATATATTAATGTCAAAAATAATTTTTAAAAAATAAAAAATATATTATTTTAATATATTTTAAAATAAAAAATATTAAAAAAAAACCACCACGTATAAGACACAAAATATACATTAACTACTTGATTGTCCACTGTGCATCCAGTTGGATTTGTGTGGCCACGTGGATAAAGGAGTAATAAATGTCAACATAAAATTGTTTGTCGTTTTATTCGACAAATATATGGTTATTTGGACAGGCAGGGCCAGGAGTGTACACCGTGATCATCCATTTCGATTTCAGACAGCTAATATGTTTTCAATAGCTGTCATTTACAGTGCTTTCTCCTGATTGAAATAATGCTTCTTTTACAGCTTGGACATGAACGTACAGTACCATTCCTTTTCTCTCTCCTTTTTACTAAAAATGTTGTTCAAATGGATTTCTCATGGAGAAATGTCGAATAAAGAAGAAATTTGGAAAGAAATATTTGATTATAAGTATAATTTTTTATTGTATAGGAAACTAAATAAGTTTTTAATTTTATTAAATAGATATTTATAAAATTAAAAGATGATACTTGTCACTTCTGTAATTTAAAATTTAATTTGTTAGTAAAATTAATTTTTTATTAAGTTAATTTATTTTAACTTTCTTAATTAATTTTGATATTTATAATTATTGGGATAAAATTAAATAATAACCATTTAATTTGATTCAAAATATAATTATCTTATTAACAATCATATAATTTTATTAAAATATTTTAAGATTATATATACATGTTATTACACATAGAAAAATGATACAAAAAAAACATATTTTCTTTTCTTTGTATTTCTATTTATTTTTTAAGAGGATTTAGTTGTATTCTAGAAAGATATTATATTGTGATAAAACTAAATATAAAAATGTATTTTATTTTATTTATTTTATTTGATTTTTTTAGAGATTTAAAAAACTTGGTTTTATCTTAGAGATGTTGTCTCTATATGGAACAAATAAATATCTTAAAAACAATATTTTCACACTTCTAAACCAATTAATTTTACTTTTTATTTGATTTCATACCCAACAAATTACTAATAAAAACTGCCTTTTAACTTATGCATATCTCAACACAGTTTTATTTTTTTATAATATAGGGTATCTGACTAGCTTACGTGTATCACGACTAATTTTCAGGACCACTGAACACTTTATAAACTCAATAAATAAATAAGACATGAATAAGTAAGACAGCGAGGAAAATATACATTCACACAAAAAATCAAACCTGAATGCATAAAAAGAAAACAAATCCTTTTCTTTAGTAGGCCACGACGTGAAGTGCAGTCTCACTTTTTTCTTCTGGAGGTGATCGATAGGTTTAGTAATCCAATGTAAATATACCATTTTATAAGAATTTAGATAGAATATAGATTTCCTAGTGGGGGCTTCGGAACAAGTCGTCTCTTTCATTTTTAAGATAAAAAAAAAAAAAAAAGGGAAAGCTGCTCTCTCATCATCCATTTTATTTCACATCTTTACGTAATCTCTTGCTTCTGGACAATGATCTTTGAACATTTGAAGCTGATGTGACCTTCAAGAAAAGAGTGAACGCCGGTGGAAATTATATTCCATAAAAATTTAAATAATTTTTGTTAAAATAATTTTTGTAATATATTTTCAATCGTTTTGATGTGTTAATTTAAAAAATAAAAAATTTTATTTTGATACATTTCAACACAAAAAATACTTTAAAAAACAACAACTACTACACTCCCAAACATGCACTTAGAATAAAATGCCGCGCACCTATAAACCATTAATAGAAATAGTAGAAGGGCTGTTACCTATCAATTTGTATATCCAACTTGCATCAAAATCTGAGGATCATTGTAAATGCCACTGAATATACTCTTAATGTTATTTTTGTACTCAACAGGGGGATCATGCCCTAGCTAATAATTAATGTTAAAAAAAAGCCTTATTATTATACTGATCCAATAGCTAAAGAGAACTTTATATAAGTTCATGGCCCAGGTTGATTTTCTCAGTGATGCGTGTTTAATTAACTAATGGAGATTTGCTGGCGCAAAAGTTTGAATAATCTCAGGGGACATGGTTGGTTTTCCTTGAAAGGAACTTCAAATTGAGTTTCAGTTTGCTTGCTTTGCTCGATTTGAGTATTTTTGGTTCAATTTGATTTAAAATTAAAAAAATAATTATTTTAAATTTTAAAAATAATTGAATTAATTTTTTTTTAATTCAAACTAAAACCGATTCAAATCAAATAATTTTAATTTCATCCGGTCCGGTTGAGTTTATATTATTGAGCTTGTGGGTTGTGGGTTGGACTTATCCAAAAACACTGATGGGTGCTCCACTCGTCTTGGAGTTGCCTGCAGACCTTGATTAGATCCAAAGGGTGAGTGGAGCACCCAATACGACTCATGCAATACCTTCTTCAACAAAACTCTTCACACTCATGGTCTGATTGATCAGTTTGATAAATTAAAAGTTTTCATGTTACCAGTTGGATTTCAGGTGAAAATTGCAATGGAAAAAGAATGGGGGATGTTTTGTCTTTGAGATATGTGCTAGATAAAAACAGGACACACAAGAGAGAAAGAGAGAGATTGAGATGCTGGGAGAGAGAGAGAGATAAATAGAGTCTGGGGGTATATCCTGGGTTCTTTTAACTTTATTTAGTTTAGCTAGAATTGGTTTAATTTGGTTTGGTTTATTAGTTTTAGCTTTCTGGAATTGAATTGAACTGAATTTTTCTAAATTTTTCTAATTAGTTTAATTAAAAAAAATTTATAATTAAATTTTTATAATTATATTTTTCTCAATTTCGTAAGTTTTGTTTCTCACCCCTAACTTTAATTGTCCTTGACTGATTTGGGGGAAAAGAATAGAAAGGGCTAGCCTAGGAATTTGTTTTAAGGGCAAACCTTAATGTTATATCTCAACTATAGATAATCTTAATTTTGCCACCAAACATTTTTTTATATCATTTTTACCCTTAATTCTTTTTAAAAAAATCTCAATCAAGGACTCCATCTATTTTAAAAAAAAAAAATTTAATCCAAATTGTACTTAAAAAAAATCATTTTATAGAAAATTTAATATTTTTAAATAAATGATTTTAATGGAAATCCTAATTGAGGAATCAAAATAGCTCAAGGTAAAATTGATATAAAAAATAGTTTAGGACAAAATTGATATTAAGGATGTATTTGATTTTCATCTTTTTTAATAATTTGATGTTTTCTCTCACCGATGTTTCATATGAAATCCTTTTGTTAGGCTGACAATCCATGTGATTTTGGTTTTCACTGATTGACATAAAGTTTGAACTCAAATTCCTAATCATAGTTTTTAAAACTGACCCGATTCAAGATCCAGGTTTCGAATCTTGATAGGGTTACCGGGTCGTCCGAGTTAATTTTTTTAAAAAATCAAAATGACATTGTTTTAGTAAAAAAAAAAAAGTCAACGAGTTGCAACTAAGTTTTTGACCGGATCTTGCCGGGTCAACCGGGTTACACTGGGTTTTTTCTTCTCTTATTTTTTCTTCAACCCGGCCCGGTTCCAGTCCTGGGTCGTCCCGTCAAGCCGGGCCGGGTTTCAAAACTATATTTCTAAGGGAACTATATAAGTTTGGATAAGTGAAATTGTTCATGATGTTAATAGAATTTTGTTAAAATATAATGGCTTGTTTGATATTATTGTACTTGTGATATGTTGCATCGTTAAATGAACGTAACATTAATAAAAGTAGTGTCTAGAGTAACTCGTAGTTATATTTGTAAGAACTTGTACTACGTTAATTATAAAAATGGCGACCTTTACAATAAACTAGTGTGCTTTAGATTAAAATTAAGGTTGCCTTGCTTTGTTTTATAAGCAAACCGATTTTCTTTTAAAGTATCATGTGTCTTGGTTTCAAAGTAATCAAAATGAAACTTAAGACCCGGTTTGGCTATGCGGCTAACCCGCATTTTTATAAAAAATTTAATTTTTTTTTGCTTCGTATTATAAGTTTTTATGTTTTTAAATCATTTTGATATACTAATATTAAAAATAATGTTTTAAAAAAATATCATTTCAATGCATTTTCAAATAAAAAACATTTTGAAAAACATTATTTCGATATGTTTTTAATACTATTTTAATGTTTTTAAAGCACAATACTATTAATACACTAAGATTATCATGTCTTGAAATTCAAGCACTTATCAATTCTAGTTTTTTTAAAGGAGAAACCTATAAATATATCTTACTATATTTTGTAGAATTTTAAGAGATAGCAATCTTGTCTTATGTATAAAACTTAGAAACTGTACAAATATATATAGGAGAGAAATTATGCAGCAAGAAAAGCATATCTTGCCCACAATTTCTTTTATGATCATTGTCATGACTATATACTAATAATAAAGACACGATCATATCTAAATAAGGGAACACATAATTTATTCTAGGCAATGACATAATGGTAGAGATCTTCAGAATATCTTTAATATCTTCAATACTCCCCCTCAAGCTGAATCAAGTGGATTGGTAGATCCGAGTTTGCTTAATAATCGATGAAATTGAGTAGATGGTAAAACTTTGGTGAGTACATCAACTAGTTGATCATGAGAACATACATGTTGAGGTTGGATGAATTTAGCTTGAACTTGTTGACGAATTTAATGACAATCCACTTCAGTATGCTTGGTGCGTTCATGAAACACCGAGTTAGATGCAATATGCTAAGCAGCTTGATTATCACAAAACAATTGCATAGGAGTAACATGAGGAAATCCCAAATGTGCAAGGAAGTTTTTGAGCCAAAACAGTTCACAAATAGCAAAGGTCATAGCACGATATTCTGCTTCAGCACTTGAGCGAGCTACTACAAGTTGTTTTTTTTCTTTTCCAAGATACCAAATTACCACCAACAAACATTAAATATCTTGTGGTAGATCGACGATCGAGAGAATTTCTTGCCCAATTAGAATCAAAGTAGCTCATGATGTTAGTGTGATCATTGCAAGTCAAAACAGTTCCACGGTCAATTGTCCCTTTGAGATACTGTAATATACGGTTAATCATACCAAGATGTTGAATAGTGGGAGCATGTATATATTGACTAACAAGGTTGACAACAAATTTAATATCTGGTCGCGTGATTGTTAAGCAAATTAGCTTACCAACAATCTTCTGATAGTGATTGTAAGAAACAAAAGGTTCACTAGAAGAATCCAGTGTTAATTTGATGTCTAAAAGAGTTACAAAAGGTTTAGTATACAACATCTCAACATCCTGCAATAGATTAACAACATACTTGCGTTGATTTAGAAAGAGTACTTTACTGGAAGTTGCCATTTCAATCCCTAAAAAATACTTTAAAGAGTCAAGATTTTTAATAAGGAATTGTTGTTGAAAAGCTTCTTAAGCTGAGTTATTGAATCACCATTATTTCTAGTTATAATAAGATCATCCACATAGATGCGCACAACTAGCTTAAAAGTTAAACTAAGATGAATAAACAAGGAAGAATCTGTAGAGCTTCTTGTAAAACCAAGAACTTTAAGAGCAACACTTAATTTTACATGCCAAACATGAGGACTTTGCTTTAAGCCATAAATAAATTTATGAAGTGTGCAAACTAGGTGAGGTCATGTTGAACAAAGGAGCCAAATGTGCATTTATTTTGTCGCCATATATCAGACATTTGTGACACTTTTTGATATAATAATATAGTCTATTTCCATAATCAACCAAAAGTATCTAGATTGTTGCATTTTTTTTTACCATTATATGTCCATTAGCATGAGTTGTATAGATTCCCTCGTGAATTTCTTGTAATGCTTATTTAGCTTCCTTTTCATTCAAACACCTTAGAAAAGTTCCATCAAATAACCTTTTATACAAGATTTCACCATCTAAATAATAATCCATTGCCATTTTCCTCAAAGTTTTTGCATTCATTTTGGAGACTCTAGGAGGATCTTCCTGGTGTTAGATAAACTTTTTAATGTCACTATACTATGGTTTTTCATTTATTATCTCTTCAAGTGAGCAATAATGAGCTTGAAAATTTCTAACTTCAATGTTTATTGGTTGAATTCTACTCCCAATATTGATTCGTTTCATTGAGGCTATGGTAGCCAAGACATCAACAAACTGATTCTTGTCTCTACCCATATGAGTGAATTTTATCTCTTCGAACTCACTAGCCAACTTTGAGAGATAATCTTGATATAACTTTAATTTATCATCTTTAGCTTACCATTCTCCTTTTACCTAGTAGATAATTAACATTGAATCTCTATAAACATTAAGTTTTTCAACATCTAGCTCTAAAGTAAATTATAAATGGATGATACAAGCTTCATATTCGGTGGTGTTGATGCATTCAAACTACAATCTCACTAAAACAAGATACTACTTTTTTTCTAAGAAAATTATTACTGCTCTATCCCCATTCCCTAATACGTTCACAACTCCATCAAAATACATGGTCCACCAATCATCCATTCTGTCATCATTTTTAACTGCTAACACTTCTTCATCAGGAAGATAAAAATTTAGTGGCTCATAGTCTTTTACATAATTATTTGCTAAATGATCAATAATTACGCTACCCTTTACGGCCTTCCTTGTCATATAGATGATATCATATTCTGCCAATAACACTAACCTTTTTGCACTCCAAACTAAAGAACGATCATTCAAATTTTTGCTCAAGTAATAAATTGTTTATTCTCTCCTCTCATATTGATTATGCTGGCTTAACGCATACCTTATAGCTGTTTTCATCACTGTCATATATAGGTTCAAAGGTCTTCCTGGCATAGAGGATGTCATAACCCAATTCTGGGTTATTCCCCAAAAATCAATTTTTTTTTCAAAATCAAAAATCAAAAAATAATAATAAAAGCTAACAACATGGAGAAAGCAAACCAGGGAATCAAGCTGCAATTTTGGAGGAAATTTTAAGGCCTAATTGTACCCTATTATGCCCTAAAATAAAGAGAAAATGCAAGTTCAAGATCAAATTAAATGATTATTGGATGAATTTGCATAAATATTAAGTCCAATGACATAATTAAATTTTTAATAGGTCAATTTGATTTAATCATGGGCCAAATTAAATTTTAATTATGTTTAAGAATTAATTTGGGTCCAATTGAAGGATTTAATTAAGTGCAATGACTTAATTATACTTTAAATGGGTCAAATTAATTTTATTTGGGGATTAATTGGTTAAACATTAAGTTTGGGAGCCAATTTAGGCTTAATTGAGAATATTAGAATTTTAAGAAACCAAATTTAATTTTTACCAAGTTAATTGATTGAAATCATGGGCAAAATTGAAGAAATTCATAGCCAAGAACTAATCTGCAAAAGGTGCCAGACTATAGGGGCTTAATTGACAAAAATCGGGGGTGAAATTGAAGAAATTAAAAGTTTAATGGCCAATAAGGGGTTCAATTGAAACCCATTGAAACCTGGAAGACTAAATTAAAAATCAGCAAAAATCCCTAATTCAATCTAAAACGGCGCCATTTTGAATATATATATATATATATATATATATATATATATATAGATAGAGAGAGAGAGAGAGAGAGAGAGAGAGAGAGAGAGAGAGAGAGAGAGAGAGAGAGAGAGAGAGAGAGAGAGAGGACCAGACGACGCGTCCTCTTCTTATTGATTTGAGGTAAATCCTCTTCAATAAGAAGATCCTTGTCTTTAGAAACTCAAGACAAATCCCTTAGTAAGGATGTTTCTACTTTATCATGCTAAAACCTAAGCATTTTAAGATCTAAATTTTAATATTGTATTTATTTCTATTTTGTATCTTTAACACTTGAAGATATACTTCAAAGTGTAATTTTATACCTTTAAATATTAAAGTCTACAATTAGTTTCTAACATTTATATTTGCCAATTCATTCAATTTAATATATGGAATATACATTACAATGTAAAATTCACACCCTATGTATTAATAAACAAATTAATTTATGTGGTGTTTTTGAAATTTAGATCAAATACTAATGGATAATCACAAACTTATTATGATACCCATTAATTGATTTTTATATTTTTTAAAGTAGGATAAAAACACAACTTGTTTTTTTTATATATATAAAATATGCATGAAAAGTTTTAGAATTTAGAAGTATACACACAAATAAAAACATATTTTTATATTTTTAAATAAGAGATTTTTTTTGTATTTTTCTTAAATTTTGAAGAAAAACATGTATATTTAATATCAGGTCAGTATCTTATAGTTAAGTTTATAACCCAAATATTAAATGAAATGGTTGAAAAACATACGAGGGACCCACAAATAATTTTAGAATTTTTAAAAATCATTTGGGGTTTGTTTAGCAAAACAAGAAAAAAAATTCAGCAAAGAAAACTATCAAAAATTTGTTAGGACATGTTTGTCAAACACATCCTAAGGATTAAAAAATGCATTTTTTTTCTTTGTAAAATTTTGCACAACAAACACTACTTTAGGCTCATAATGGACTCAGCCTAGCCACGAGAGCTGGGCTTCCCAACCCAAAGCCTTAAAGCTCCAAAACAAAGCCCATACTAAAAAAAAGAAAAGAAAAAAGATCAAATAAGATTTTTGTTTGAAATTCTACTAAGAACACGTTGAACAAGAAGAAGAACCTAAAAACCAAGTTGAAAATTTCAACCAAATCTTGTCAAATAAAAGGCATAAAAACATTGAGTATGGAACAATGAAACATAAGGTGCGTCATGCAAGAAAAACAAACTAAGAATGACTTAAAATTAATTGAACCTGACATTTATGAACACATACTTGGATATTCAAAATTAAAAAGGATCGATTAGTAAAAATCAAGTTTCTAATGAACATATTGATGACAAAGAATAATCATACATAGATTCCAATTTGAATCTATGTACATAATGTAAGCCAAAACACTGATTTGTGAGAAATCAGAATTTGTAACTTAAGAACATTCAATGGAAGAAACCCAAAAATTCTCTGAAATTGCCCAAAACTACATGAACCCAGAAAAAAAGCATAAAACTAGGAAAAAAAACTTAAGCGTTGTAACTATAGCTTAGAGACGTTACACACAACTTACTTGAAACAATAGAAACAACAAGAAACTTCGAGAACAACAATCAAAACCTATTAACTATAGCAAGTAAAAAATGCATTCTCTTAGGTATAAATATTTTTTCTATGAGCATTCCATTTGTTTCTAAACTCAAACTTCATGCTTACAACTTCAAACAAACCTAACAAGCTACTTAAAACAGCCTAATCAACAACATCATACTTCAACATATTCATATCTACATTATTGATTAACTAAACATTAAAGCATGCAAAACAACATTTTATGCAAACATTTATCACTCCAATCTCATCTCTTAAACATTAAACAAGGCATCAAACAAACTTAAGCATGCACAAACTAACTTCTAAGGTATGATGAAATTACTTTAAACAAACATTCATGACAATTAAACTAACATATGACTATAATGGATGCATAATAAACATTTTAAACATGAATTTTAAAAACAAAATACAAGGAGAGGGTGTGCTCATTCAGCTACACCCCCCATTAAAGTTTAAAGGTATACCTTGTAAAGGAAATGTTGATTCCTACTATGGATTATTTGTTTATTTATTGTTGATTTTTAGCTTCTTTTTGATCCAAGATTGACCTTGATTCTCTTCTTTCCTTCTTTCTTAACTTAGTACATAATTATTGTAGCTTTTTTTTAAAAATAAGTTTTAGGGTTCCTCCTCTTAATCTTTCTAAGTTTTCTTTTTTTCTTCTTCATGATTTTCCTCTAAAAAAATCCCTACTTCACTACTCAAAAGCAGATGCCTTTTTGTAAGCAAGCTAATAACAGAAATTTCAAAGCCATGATGGTTTTTTTCAAAAGGTTATTAGGGAAGATTCTTATTCTTTCTCTTCCAAAACCTTCCTCTCTAAAATAGGTGATGTATGGTCCCTTTTCATCCTCTTGTAAACCAAAATCACATGTGAGAACACCCTAAGAGTCTTTTTTTATTATGGTGCATTCTTCTTCAGTCGTAGATAATTGGGTAAGGTACTTTGTCAAGATCATTGTGGAGATTAAACCATATATGTATCATTACCTAAACCTTGTGAGGGGAATGTAGATATATCATTAGGAACAAACCATACTAGATTTAGAGGTTTAAAACTCCATATTCATTGATTGGAAAGTGAACTCTTAATCAGCTTGAACTGCTAATGCAGAGGTGGCTGATCAGGGACAAGATGTTATTGAGTTTATTGAGCTAAATGAGGCATAAATGTGTGATGGGGATAATTGATCCTTGTAGAGCAGATGTTTCTAAGTCGAGTGGTGGTGGCCGGATCCTGTGAGGTGGTCGGAGATGCTATGTTCATTCGCATGAATATGGCAACTCAATTAGCCTTCTTGGCTAAAGGAGATGATAAAAGGGTCAGACAATGTGTCACACATTTCTTCATTAAAGTTCGAGTGATGTGTCGTTTATTTAAATCCTAAAAATTAGAGTTCTTAAAATAGGATTTTAGAAAATTTTCAATCTAATCCTCGCCTTTCCAATTTAAGCGTATGAATCCTTAATTGACCATAAAACTTCTTAATTTTGGCAATTGCACCTTTAGAAACATTGATTAAAATCCTTTAATTTGACAATCTTTTTCCATTTGCTTTTTGGCTACCAAATTATACAATTTCACCCTTACCAACCATCAAACTCTCAAATTCTTTCAAGCAGACCACTGATTTGATTAGTTTCAGTCCCTGAACTCACGTGCCTTATGCATTTTGATCCTTGGTTTTGAAGTTATTCAATTTGACCCTCAATAAGCATTTAATCTTTAAATTTCTTTCAATTGAACCCCCGATTGCACCAATTTAGCCTTTCCAAGTTTCAATTGAGTCCCTAATCTTCCAATCTTTGTGAATTGATCTGAATTAGGCTTTAAAACTTGATTTTTCTTCAATTGAGTCCTCAATTGAATCTATAAAACCTATTAGAAATTAAATTAAGTCCTTGAACTTAATTAATTCTTCCAATTTTGAACAAATTGACTTTTAAACTAACTTTTTTCAATTAAGTCTTTAATTTTGGTCAAGTTGAATTTCAAACTCCACTCTCTTTATGTAAAGTTTTTATTCATCCCATCATGTCAAAATATCCCAATCTGATTATTTTGGTTTGTTGAAGCTCGATGACTTATCTTCTTGTGTCTTAAAAATATTTTTGGATTTTTTTATTTTTAAATAAAAATAAAATGTATTTAAAATATTTTTTGAAGGATCCAAAATTAGATTATAAAAGTTAGATAGAAGGTTTTGCATTTCACAAAACATGTCAACTAATGGTTATTTGAAATTAATTTTTATTCAACCATAATTTGTTTTGATCATGTTAATATTTCATGTTATGTATTTTTGTTGAAGAATAATTTTAAATAAAGTTTTAATCTTAATGTAGTCTCCACTTTTTTCAATTTAATGTTAAATAAACTTATTCATTAATAAGAAGATAAGGTTTCGAGTCCGAGTATGTTCACAAAAAACACTTACGAATTAGTGAGGCGGTTGTAATTTGAATTCAGGATT
>Ga0325403_1005049_pt1 | contig 12387 bp, 8 predicted proteins | sample PopdelMetagenome_19_FD_205665 | JGI IMG/M metagenome (GOLD analysis project Ga0325403, IMG submission 205665) | Populus deltoides microbial communities from Bellville, Georgia, United States - Xylem-PdKOR-R4 | ecosystem: Host-associated > Plants > Phyllosphere > Stem > Wood/Secondary xylem...
TTCATTCTTCATTTATTTCATTTTACTTATTTTTTCTATCATTATTATTATTTTTTTCCATCATCAATTTTTCATTAAATAAAATAATAATAATAATTTAAAATAGGTCAAAAATTGGGTTATGACATGATAGATATCTTGTATCAGACATACCCATTAAGGTAAAGATCAATACTTTCTCCTGTAATAGACTCCGGTCCCCTCTTTTTCAGAAAGGAAAAAAAGATAAGATTTTGAAACACGAAATTCACAACCTAATAATAAAACAAAAACCAAACGCAAGTGCATAAACAGGGACAAAACTTGTATCATTTCATCGACCCGACAAAACAAAAAGTAAAAAAGACCTTACGGCAACTTTAGACTCGTAGGAGGGCTCATCTTCAAGATGCGAACACAGAGACCCGATATCGAAATCTTCATAACAGAAAGGACATGGGAAATCAGGCCTGGCCTCTTCTTCTACTTCGAAATCATCAATATTGAAACGATCTAATTACTCATACACATATACAAACAAAAACAACAACGTTAACTAGTTTGAGTACGTAGAATTTAGAGCCACTAAAAGTGAGATTAATCACAAGCTGAACGGACATTCATGTTAATTTAAAATAAAATACATATAAAAAAAGTTAACATAAAACAAATGATCAGAATAAAAATAGCCCACCTAGATGGAAAACCTGATGATGGTGCTGCGAAGCATACTGGCGTTTAGCGGCGACAATGCGAGAGGTCCAAAAATCATAGTCCAATTTTTTTTACTCAAAGATGAAAAATTTGAGCTGGGTTTTCAATCTTTATATTTCTATTCAACTCCTTAATAAGAATATGTTTACAATTTAAAGAAATTAATAAAAAAAACAAAAACAAAAAAAGAGAACTTTATCTGTTTTAGTGCACACAATTTCTTGATTTGTTTGACTTGATTATAGTTGTGTAAAAATGAACTTGACTTGTTAAAAAAAAGTTTTTGTATTTTTTTTTTCTTGTGTTACTAGTTACTACAATGAGATGAGGAAGCTTAAGAATGGGACGATTGAATTAGAGGAGGGGGTAGAGAGACAGACACGGAAACAGGAGGCTTTGTATATGTACAGTTGATGACGTAAAGAGAACAAGAGCAAATGTCTGAATTTTTTTTTAAAAAAATATTTTGCTCAGGAAATTCGTGGTTCAAGTTGTTGTTACTTTTAGGATTTAGGTGGTGTTTAATTGTTTTTCAAATGATTTTAACTTTTAAATATATTAAAATAATAAAAAAAATTTATTTTTAATATTAATAAATTAAAACAATATAATAACATAAAAAAATTAATATAAAAAATAATTCAAAAATTTTGAAAATTTCTGTTGAAATGCAGTACTAAACATATATTTAGACTTTGTAATTACGGTAGTTTTTATTTTTAAATTTTTGAAAATAAAAAATATAATTATTTTAGAAATGTTGTACTTGTTGGAACTTTTAGAAATTGTTAAAGGAAAAAAAATATAATTATCTTATTTCTTTCTCGTACCATTTCTTCTATTCCTTCTCCTATTGCTAGTTATATATGTTGTTAATGGAATAAATATTCAGTATATGAATTTATTTACTTATTTATTGATTGATAATGGAGTTTATAAACTAAGAATTGGATATCTGTTTGCCAAAATTTTAATTTCTTTCAAATATAGATTTCAAGTAAAATAATAAAATTATATAAGGAACAGTTTAAAGCACAAAGTATTATTTAAAAACATTCACAAATATATGAGGTAAGTTAAAGTTATTCTATCTTCTCAATATGAATTCATTTATATGTTTTCTGCATCAAATAATTGAAATGAGATTTTATATAAAAACGAAATATTTCAACAGAAGCAATATGATATTAAAAAGTGAAAACTTAAAAGTTTATTCATATTCTTACGATGCTTAAAATTGTGATTTCAAGAAACAGAGACAATCTTTTATTAAATTAAACGGTTTGCTCCCTGCTTCCAATTTGTATCATAAATTCTTTGTGGAAAATTTCTTGATACGTTAACATCATATATATATTGGAATTCAAGATTGAAAAGAGCATTTCATAATTATATATAATGGGATTCAAAACAGAGATTATTTTGATGTGTTATATTATAAATAATTTTTAAAAAATAAAAAAATATTATTTTGGTAAGTTAAAGTTATCCTATCTTGAATTTATTTATATGTTTTCTGTATGAAATGGGATTTTAAAAATAAAATATTTTATCAAGAAGCAATATAATATTAAAAATAGAAAACTTAAAAGTTTTATTCATATTTTTAAGATGCTTGAAATTGTGATTCCAAGAAGAGTGTCAATCTTCTATCATATTAAATGGTTTGCTCCCTCCTTCCCATTTGTATCATAAGTTCTCTGTGGAAAATCTCTTGATAAGTTAACATCATATATATATATATATATTGGAATTCAAGATTGAAAAGAGCATTTCATAATTATAATTGTGAAAGCAAGAGATGGTAGGTCGACGAATGTTATTAATATCTGTATAATAACAATTGTGAACACAAGAAATTGTACATTCAGTCATTAAGTTGTTGCCAGAAATTAAGATACTTGAATTATTAATAATGCTACAGTTAAAGCCCATGGAAGGTTTGAACATTGTTTTTTTCTTCAATTTTTTTTTAACCACAGATGAAATTTTTATGGATGAAAGATGAATAAAAATGGCGTTTATAGACACTAGGGATCCTAATAGAAGTAAATTAGGATTACATTAAAAAAATCCTTACTATTTCAAGGATTCAAATAGAAAAAAACCGCTAATTTTATTTTAAATTTATAGTTTTGTATTCTCTTTTCCCTGACTAAATATTATTAATTATTAATAAAAACTAAAAAGAATGGTGATTTTATTATGCATCACCTCACAAAATACTATTTATTATAACAATAGTTTTTTGAAAATAAAATTATTATTTTTTAATTTAATCCCTCAACATTTGATTTGTCAAAGATTGAATTTAATTCTTCAATATTTGATTTTTTTTATCTTAGTTGATAATAACAAAAAAAAAAAGGATAAATGGATCAAAAACTCATTGACGCAAGTTATAGATTTTTTATTTTTAAGAATAATTTAGTTATTTTATTGTGTTTCTAAAGAAAAAATCAAAAAATATCCTTAACCAATAATTAATTAAATTATATATTTAAGAGTACTGCAATCATTACATTGAAAAAAATAAAATTAAAAGACCGATATACTCGAATTAAATCTAGTAATAGCAAATGCATCTCATAAAATGTTTTATATCTGAAGCAAGTTCCATGAGTTTTATTTTGGATAGAAAAACAAACAATGATCTCATCTCTCTCTCTCTCTCTCTCTCTCTCTCTCTCTCTCTCTCTCTCTCTAATTACGTGATGATTATCCAGAAAAACAAACAATGTTGTCTAGGTTTGAACACAAAAAATTATAGGTAAAAAATTATTATCAATTAATCAATAGCAACTGTGAGCACAAAAAATTGTAGGTATAGTAATAAATAAGTGGCCCGAAAGATAAGAGAACATATCCAGATTCCACGTCATTAATGTTACCATTTTCCAGTGGACTGACTTCACCAGTTTCTTACATTGTAAAATGGACGAGGCTAGAGACAAGATGAAGGACTCATGGGTTAAACCAAAACAGGCACGTAGTCTCTTTGACTTTAACTAAAGATATCATATGACCCAATTACACATAGATGTAAGAATTTGAAGATGAATAGGCAAATTAAGTCATATTAATTCTCTGTGAATTGCATTCTCATCGCTATTTAACTATATTTTTAAAAAATTTCTTGCGTTTCTATGAACTTGTCGTCATCATAGAGCTATTCAAATTAAAACTGAATAAGTTTTTTTTATTGTTATCTAAATATGTACTTATTTATTTAGTAAAAAGTTTATATTCGTAAATTTTGATTAATTGAATATCTTTGTCAATTTATGTTTGAAAATCGATGATGTAGTTGATAAATGGACAACTGGCATCAGGAAGTGGCCCGTATTATTAAAAATCTACTAAGGTAGTTTTAAAATCGGTGCTTGTATTGGAAGATTTTTTATTTTATTTTGTGGAATTAATGCTTTTTCATAAGTTAACATCAAGAAATTATTATTGTGAAGTGGCCCATCTTGTAATTATCATTGTGAACACAATAAATTATAAGCCAAAGATATTATCATCTACAATGACAATTTATAAATTATAATAAGGATATCTGTTCACCACAATTTTAATTTGCTTTCGAGTGTAGATTTAAAAAAAAATACATATACAAATATGTGAGGTAAGCGAATGTTGTTATGATATTACTATGTATTTATTTATATTTTATTTGGTATAAAATAATTGATATGAAATTTCAGAAATTGGGAATTTCATCAATAAGCAAACATAATAGGAAAAAGTGAAATTTAAAAGTTTTATTCACAGTTTTAAGTTACTTAAAATTGTGATTTTATGAACAATGATAATCTTTATCTAATAGTTTGAAATTAGATTCCCATCCTATTCGTAAATTTTTGTGTGGAATGTTTTTTTATAAGTTAACATCATATATTTATTGGAATTGAAGAATGAAAAGAACATTATGTAATTATTATTGTGAACACAATAAATTATAGGCCAAAGATATTATCATCTACAGTAATAGCAATTGTTAACACAAACGGTTGTACCTAATAAAATTGTGGTCATCAAAATACTTGAACATCTCCAGATTCCACATCATATATATACGAAATATTGCACTTATCATTCAAAATGCTATATCATTTAAATTCCAAAAAAAAAAAAATTGTTGCCAATTTAAATGCCAAGAAATTATGTTGCATTCCCATTGTCAGTCTTTATTGGTTATATTACCCTTCACACAAATCAGTCCAAATTCAGGAGTTGTGAATTTATACATCTAATTAACTACGTATTTTAATTTTTTTTCTGCCTTTTCATTAACCTGTTGTCGTCAAGAACTATTCAACTTAATACTGGATAGGTTTTTATTGTTATTGTTATTGTTATATGTATTTTTTTATTAAAAAGTTTGTATTCATAAATTTTGTCTCAGTCAATGAACAAATGGCATTAAGAAGTGGACCATCTTATTCAACATCTCCCTAGGCAAAATGTCATACATTTAAATCTCCTCAGTCAATAAATGAAACAGATAGGAAAGACTACCTGTCAACAACCTTGTGTGCTTTTAACACAGAATTTTCTACACACTCGAGAAGGGTGGCTCCACTCAGAAAGCTCCTTTATATATATATATAAACTCCTAGATAAGGTTGTGCTCATGGCTCACCAATCCCACATCCATATCTTCATAGACTCGTAGGAGTGCGCATCTTCAAGATCTTCATGACAGTAAGGACATGGGAAATCAGGCCTGACCTCTTCTTCTACTTCGAAATCATCAATATTGAAACGATCTAATTACTCATACACATATACAAACAAAAACAACAACGTTAAGACGCGTAAAATATATATTAAAAAAAAATCACATAAAACAAACGATCAGAATAAAAAAGATCCAAAAATCTGATGATGGTGCTGCGAAGCATACGGCGTTTAGCGGCGACAACGCGAGAGATCCAAAAATCAGAGTCCATTTTTTTTTTACTCAAAGATGAAAGATTTGAGCTGGGTTATCAATCTTTTTTTATTTATATTCAACTCCTTGATAAGAGTATGTTTACAATTTAAAAGAAATTAATTAAAAAAAAAGAGAATTTTTAGAGATTGTTAACATCATATATTAACTGAAAATAACATTTCACAATTATAATTGTGAAGATATAAGAAATGGTAGGACCAAAGTTATCAACATCTGTTGTGAACGCAAGAAATTGCACATGCGGTCATTAAGTTGTTGCCAATTATTAGTAATGCTAAAGTTGCAAACTGGTTCAAGTTGGCATAGAGCCCATGGAAGATTTGAACATAGTTTTTTTCTTCTATTTTTTTTCAAGATTGAAAATTTTATAGATGAAAGATGAATAAAAAAAAAAATAAATAGTAATTAAAAAAATAAGGATTAAATTTAATACGAAAATTAAATAAAATCAAATGACAAGGGACTATATAATTTGAAGAAAAAAATAAAATAAAATAAAAAAAACAAATAACAATTAAAAGAATAAAAATTAAATTGAATATAAAAAACAAATGAAAAAACATTTTTTGTATTTTGCTAAGAAAAAGAAAAAAAAAAAGAGGAAAAAAAAAATCCACCTGAGTCATATTGCCAGTCTACAGCCTACACACCCACCTCCATCATGAAAATCCCGGTTCGCCGATAGCAAAGCCATTGTATAAGCCTATGTTTGGCCTCCGAAAGAGCCCACACACAAGGCCTAAAAGACGCAGGTTATTTTTACTTGTTGGCATGTGCGTTAACAATTTTTTTTTTTATTAAAAGATTAAATTGTCCCTTACCTCATTTTATAAAAATAAGAAAATCATAATGAAAAAAAAAACCAAAATACCCATCGACGCAAGTTATAAATTTTTTACTTTTAATAATAATTCAGTTGTTTTACTTTGCTTTTAAAAACCCAAAAATATCCCTAATTAACAATTAATTAAATTATACTCTTAGGGGTATACTATGCAAATAAAATTTGAGCTGGGCTATCAATCTTTTTATTTCTATCCAACTCAATATGTTTACAATTTAAAAGAAATTAATAAAAAAAAAAAGAGAACTTTATCTGTTTTAGTGCACACAATTTCTTGATTTGTTTGTCTTAATTATAATTGTGTAAAAATAAATTTCACTTGTTCAAAAAAGTTTTTGTAATTTTTTTTTACAACAGCGAGACTAGAAAGCTTAAAAATGGGACGATTGAATTAGGGGAGGGGGTGGAGAGACAGCCACGGAAAGAGGTGGCTTTGGTTCTTCATTAAATTGTTTTCTGTTTATTTTTGGAAAAATTTAATACTTAATATTATGTTTGTGCTTATATTGCATATTTTAAATTTATTTTTCAAATGCAATATAATTAATTTCTTCACTAAGCTAATTAATTTCCGAGAGTTTCTTAGCAACCAGTCTACAAAAGATCCACGATATGGTTCAACAAAAGAGCGTTGATACAAAACTTAAAGACGGTTCTAAAGATGAGTTTTACCACTTCTTCAAAGATAACGTCTACCGTTTAGGTAATGATGTCTGCCCTGATCTTGTGAAGAGCATTCAACTTACTGACGGCACCACATCATGGGTGGCTTCTCCTGGCAACCGCAAGGTGATTAAGTTCCAATCTCCCTCTGGTGGTACGTATAATTAAGGATGCAAACGCAATAATAATTGAAGGGCACTTTATTTTTATTGTTGTTATTTCTTGGTTTGGTGACATTATTCCCTTTGCATGTATTTCCGCGAACAGTATTTTTAATCACATTTCACTTATATAAATCCTAATTACTTATTATTGTTAATTTGTAATTTTACCTAGACCTGATCATATGTACATATATAGTAGTTTAGATCACGTCTTCAATTTTACCAATTAACAATACTTCTGGAAAAAAAACAATACCGATTCCTGGAAAAAAAAACAATATTTTTTGAAACTTTCACACACAATATATATATATATATATATATATATATATATATATATACACTAGATACATGACCCGCGCGATGCCGCGGGTCATTTTTTTGTATAAAAATATTAAAAAAATAAAAATTTTGGGTTGTTCTGCAAATCTATACTCAAGAATCTTAGATGTGACTGCAATGTTTGACCTAAGAGTAATATTTATAATAAAATTAAACTTGCATGACCCAAGTTCAAGTGAGCCTGGCTACAACACCGGACCCAAGAATATTAAATGTGGGTTTGGCTACAAGATCGTGTCATAAAAGTGTGATAATTAAATAGATTAATTAAAAAACAGGAAGGAAAAAACCTAATGAAGAAAAGGAAAAAAAATTGAATTAATTGGGTTAACCCTTTAAACCAAGTTATCTCGTAAAACCTGAGATTCGCGTCATGAAAGTTTGATAACTAAATAGAAAAAAAAATGACGGGTTAACCTATCAAATCAAGTTAACCCGTCAAGCTCATGATACATGTCATGAAAGTATGAAAGTCTGATAATTAAATAGAAAGAAAATTAACTTTAACAAATAAAACTACATGGAAAAAATAACTCGTCAAATCAGGTTAACCCGTCAAATCCGAGATTCATATCATGAAAATCTGATAACTAAATTAAAAAAAAATTAACACTAACAAACTAAATCAAACAAAAAAAATTCATTAAACAAAATTAAAAGGAAAAAAAAAGCTAATACTATAGTAATCCATAGTGTTTTTTTTTTGTTTTTTGAAAAAGCTACAAAGCTAATTTCTCAACCAGCTCAATATATAAAAAAACCGACAAAGACTATTTGGAAAAAAAAAGTCAATTTTGTGTAAAATAAATGAAAAAAACATGTAAAAAAAAGGAAAAAAAAACAGAAAAAAAACACGTGGGGAAAGCTACAGTGTTTTAAAGAAAAAAACAAAAAAAACTAAATTTTCAACCAGTTTAATAGTAAAAAAATAAAATAAAAAAAAATAATTCTAAAAAAAACAAAACAAAAAAAAGAAAATAGGTAAAAAATGACAATTTTGGAAAAAAAAGAAAAACAAAAATTTTTTTTTAAAAACATGGGGGGAAAGTCAAAGCTAGATTATCAGCTAGCTCAATATTGAAAAAATAAATTCAATTAAGATAATTTTTTAAAAAAATATGTGGTGAAACTCTGTAACACAACAAAAACTATGTAGGGGAAACACTGTAGTAATTCATATTTTTTAAAAAAAAAATTGCAAAGCTAAATTCTCAACCAACCTTATATAAAAAAATAAAATCTACAAAGACCATTTTGGAAAAAAAATAAATAAATCATAAAAAAAAAAAACAATATATAAGAATATTATAGCAATCCATAATTTTTAAAGAAAAAATAATATAGTTAAATTTTTAACTAACTCAATATTTTAAAAAATTAGCAAAGATAATTTTGAAAAAAGAAGAAGAAGAAGTCAATTTTGAGTTAAAAAAAAAGGAAAAAAAAACATGTAAAAAAAAGAAACAAAAGCGGAAAAAAAATTTTGCTGCAGAAAAAAAAAAGAAGAAGAGAAAAAAAAATTGCTACAGAAAAAAAAAGAAACTGCTATGAAAAAAAAAGAAAAGAAAAAATAACTGCTATGAAAAAAAAAAGAAAAAAAAATGCGACGAAAAAAAAAAGAAACACTACAGTGCGCTACAGTGAAAAACCCACGCGTTTTAGAGTTCTTTAATATATATATATATATTTCTGAAAAGAACTATCCAGCCTATCACAATACCAATTCATATATATGTGATGATTTTAGCTTTATCTAGGATGGATTCATTTAAGATTTATGTATCTTAAATTATCTAATAATTAAGCACCATTGTTTTAATTTCTGATCATCAGGTGCCCCCATCGAAGTCAAGGATAGAGTGACAAATGTACTGGACTCCTCGAGAACCATCAAATACAAAATAGAGAATGGAGGGATAGGTGACATCACCGAGGTCACATTAGAGGTTACAGGTGACAACTTTGCAAGATGGACTGTCTGTTATAACAACACAAATCCTGATGAATACCTTGACCTTTTGAAATCTGTCAGCCAGGCTGTTGATAATCACATTAAGTAAAATTAGCAAGCACAATAGAACATGCATGCATGCCCTTAATTTCTAATAATATATAGTATTTGTATTGAGAAATAAAACTTTCAAAGGTGCATACGTACATGCATGTTCCCATCAGCTCATTATAATATGTACTGCGTCATGTCTAGCTAGCTACCATATTCACTGAGATGGCAAGGCCGGTTCTTGACGTGCTTACCTTTTAATTAATTGAAGGTGCAGCGTGTAAGGTGCCTTCATCATCATGTGGGTATGTATTTATGTAATAAAGCTAGCCACCCCTCCATGTATCTTATTTGTGTCGATGAAAATTAATAATATGTGTGCCTTAATTACTTTAAACAAATATTTCATACAATTTTTCGTTATTATGTATGATGTTGACAATATGACGTGGGTATTTATGTATGGGCTTTAACCGGTTCAAATTGAGCCTGTTAAAGCCCATGAAAGATTCAAACATAGTTTTTTTTTAATTATTTCCTTACCAGATTAAATTCTTTTTTTAATGAAAGATGAATAAAAAATAGCTTTTATAGACGTCCAGGATTCTAATATAAATAAATTGGGATTACATTAAAAAAAATCCCTACCATTTCAATGGTTCAAATAGAAAAAAGCCGTTAATTTTAGATCTAGTAAAAACTAGTAGTTCTGGTACTTTTTTTTCCCTTGCTAAATATTATCATTAATTAGATGGAGTCGAAACTAGCAAGTCTAATATCTTATTTCGTTTTCCTAAACATTATAATTGATGAAATCAACGTCCATCTATCCAGACTCGTTGAATGAACCTCCACATTAAATGCCTTCAAAGCCTGAAAAGGAAACATTTAAAAAAAAATATCCTAAAATACTCTCATTATATCTCACTGTAGATTCGCACAGTAAATTTACTAAATTATTCCTGAAAAAAAGAACCACGAAAGCTAGTTTTAATGGTATTTTTTTACTTTCACATATATTTTGTATTATAGAATTGGTGATGGATACCATTCTTTTTATTATAATTTTTTTTGGTTTCATTTATTTTTTAATTGAATTATTTTTTTTAGTTTCCTCTCTCATGGTTTGGTTTTAATATCAAATTTGATTTTTATTTTTTTTAATCCTGATTTTTAAACCCGATCTAGAAGTCGACTTCGAGTAAGTCTTGAATCATAAATTAAGTGGGTTGGTTAAGGCTATCCAGATCAACATGAATTTTAATTTGGAACTTACCCGTACACATATTGCCAACAATTTTGAAAGGGTGTGAATCAAAAAATCAAATCAAGCATTTTACTAGCGTTTAGCAGTTGAAAAATACAGAAATGCATCTATATCCATGAGATACCTACTTCAAAAGGTGCTCGCAGAACAACCTTCAGATTTTTATGATTCCACCAAGGAGAACAATGTATCAAGCAAGTCTAACACAGTCCAATAAAATCATGAAAAACTACGATCAATGCACCGCATCCAAACAGAGAACACTCATCCATCTACAGTACAAGAGGCATGAGGAGAAATGCCACCATATTACCTTCAAGCAGTTGCTAGTTCGATATTAGCAAAACCCACAAAATGAAGTTTGATAGTGAAACCTGGGAAATTCCTCGAGCCAAACAAAGCCAATAAGTAGTGATCAAGTAAATTGAAGAACATGTAAGAACAGTACATCATCACATAAAAAGAAAAAAATAGGAACAAATGAAGCTACAATGAAAACAATCTAGCTCCAGGAAATGAAGTTTGGGGTGTAGATTGGAGCTCTAATTACACAAGCATGTAAGAAGCATGATTAGCCTCTTCATACTTCTCAAGTAATCAAAATTATCTACCGTTGCTTTCTTAGCTTTATAAAATTCCGTTCTTAGCTTTATAAACAGCATGAAGCATGTAAAATCCTAATACAAGTTTTATTCGAACACCTTCTCATAATGTGCTTGTACAAAAAAATGCTCGATCCCTTGACATTCACCATAGATCATCATTGCAATCTGAGTGAATACAACAAATTAGTATTGTTCTTTTATACCTACATTCGCATGAATATGAAATGAAAGAAGAGTCTTGGTTTTGCTCAATTCAGCAAACTGGAAAACAGCTTTGGATTCCATCTAATGTTTTTATACTCCAATTCAGTATCAAATTAGTAACTATGTTTCAGTGACTGAATAATAAAATCAGACATATGGAAACATCAGTACTAGCAAAAATGAAATATTTTAGATCATTGTTGAACCATTTAAGGTGATCAGTTGCCATTTGTGAGATTTTTTTTTTTTTTTGTAAAATGAATCTAGCAAATTCGTTACATAGGTGAAAAAACAACTGAAATGGTCGAGGAATAAATGAATTCCACAATTCCATGGCATTGGTTGAAACTGTTCGGTCTCTCAACTTTTGACCTTATCTCTAGAAAAAAAAACATTCCTAATCTACTAAAAAATAGCATTCTCCAATACTTTCAAAAGTTGACAACAAAAGAAACTCAAATGACTCCATCTTTAATCGCTTGATCTTCATCTAGGCTTGCGCTGCCCTACATAAGGATAGAAGAACAAAATTCTTTCATTTTGCAAGGGATAGAAGCAGATAGAAAGAGACCAGGTTATTAAAAACCCAAAAATCTTCATGCATAAATAAAGCAAGATTCACATCAACGATTTCAGTACTGAA
>Ga0325403_1005053_pt1 | contig 12385 bp, 13 predicted proteins | sample PopdelMetagenome_19_FD_205665 | JGI IMG/M metagenome (GOLD analysis project Ga0325403, IMG submission 205665) | Populus deltoides microbial communities from Bellville, Georgia, United States - Xylem-PdKOR-R4 | ecosystem: Host-associated > Plants > Phyllosphere > Stem > Wood/Secondary xylem...
GGTCTGGTTGAATTTGGTTTTGGTGATACAAGCCGTTGGAAGCACAAACACTTCACAGTATGGAAATTAGCCAACTATGTACAATGTTTAAGTTAGTTGAATGTCAATCAGATGACTAAAGAACTTCTGTTCTGCATTATTTATCAAGTTTATTACACCAGGCATCTAATAAGAATTACAGATATTAGTGATTGAAAATGCTCAAAATTTTTATGTAAGAGTGCCTGCATAACAAGAAATGGTATCGAGCTAGAATACATGGCGTTGTGGAGAAGCTTTAGATTGAAACACTGTTTGGAATTCCCCTTCCAGTGAGCCCAGCTCCACTGGTAGGAACCAGCAAAGTGTATGGCACCTTGACTGGCCCAACACGATTCTTATATCTCGCTTCTCTGTTCATATCTAATATCCTGTCCTCAATAACTGCCAGTTTCCTTCCAAATTTCTTAAACGCCTCTATTGGTTCTTTCTCTGCTGTCCATTCAAGAATGTCTCGCTGCCCAAGATACACCTCGTCTGAGGAATGCCTTGATAGAATTTCTATGAGGGAAATGCCAAGAAGTGTTTGCAACTGGGCAGTGATTGTTTCCAAGAAAAACTTGTCAGGGTTCGACTTGAGTTCCTCGTACTCAGGAGAGCCTTTCTGTGGCATGAACCGACGGCTTGTGCTTGGACGATTCAGAAGGTAGCCTCCATAAGGGTATTGCCCAAAGTTGACAGCTGCATGAAGAGCAGATCCCACCCATATGATTATGGTACATGATTCTATTAGCTCTTCACGAGTCTGCATCTTTGGCCACCAGGGTGCATCTTTCTGGTCACCATGCCCTACCTCTCTCACTTCCTTCCACCAAGATTGGATTTCAGTGTCGTTTTGAACCATTTCATCAGTCTTGTAGTAGAAAGAGCAGTAGTCTCTGACCCATTCTTTGATTGCCGACCATATCTCAAGTCCGTCGACGGCATATGGGTAATCTTTTATCAGGAGACGAACACCATGCGGAGAATTTGGATCATCAACTGCCACTCCTCTGAATAAAACAAGGTAGCATGGAATTGAAATAAAATAAAGCGTTATTAGAGCATTCATCAAAGTTAAATTCCCAAGCATTATGGAATTTACTAGAGTTATTGTTCCTGGAGTCTTATATCAGCATACATTTCTCTAAGTTTTTATTATCACAACTATGAATTAGCCTTTACAAATAGACTAGGATTTACCTCTTCTTCAAATCCTCAGGAAGTGCTTGCTCAGTGAAATCCCAGCTTCTGTAAAGTGATGATGACATTTCCAAGGCATACTTTGAAGGATAAACTGTCAATTCCAGAAATCCGCCAGCATTGATGAGGATCTGCCTTGCGAGTGCATTTATGTTCATTGTGTCCCGGAAGTGAGGTTCCAGAAGTTTATATATCGGATGAAGCACACTGAGGTGCCTATTTGTTGCAATCACAAATGGCTCCATTACTGCATGAGTATGCAACCTGTTACAAAAGCAAGAAAATTTAGAAACAGAAATTAACTAATCAACTGCATCAATATTTTTTCTTGTAGTAGTTGATTTTTCTTTGCCGAAGCATACCAGTGGCTGATAAGCTGATGATAGCCGGAGTCGTTTACACCCACATAAGCTTTAGCCAGCTGCCAAATGGAACTTTCAACACCAGTTTCAGCTGGGGTGTAGACTTCGCTGTTGGATCCATATTTATCTCCCTCTTCATGAGGCCAGCTTAACTCAATTGCAAGTGGCTTCAAAGTTCCATCATCTTTCAAGAAAAGCAGGGTTCTTGTGGCATAAGTCTTTGTGGAAGTAGTGTTTATCCTCCTCAGATATGGCATCAATGCATCATGATGATCTAATATGAACATCCTGTTGTTCCTGATTGCCTATGCAACAAACACTCTTTTAGCTAAAATTGTTTTTTTCTAGGCGATTAAATTCAGCAGTTCCATCTGAGAAGAATCCGCGATCCGATTTGTAAACTCCATCGTCAAAGAAACTAATAGAGATAGAGCATTACCTCATCGATGGTCAGCCCATCCAGACTATTCTGTATGTGCTCCTCAGTTATCTTACTATTTTGGTCACCATATAGCTCTCTATTTAGCTTGCTTTTCGGGGGGAATTCCTGCGTTCCAATGAATTATTATTCAAAACAAAGAATGAGAAGATCTGTAATCCATAAACTCCCAAATGGTTCTTTGTCTTGATAAATTTTCCAAACAGAAATATTTATTAGAACTTCCGTGTACCTCAAGACGACGAATGAGAACAGGGTTTACTCCAGCCAACATTTCTCTGCCAAATTCTTCATCAGTCCTCCAAGCAGAATGATTATCTGTGTAACATATCATAATTAAGTTGTCAGAAAAAGAGATAGGTGAACCTATGCCTATAAAATAGCCCAAACATAAGAGTTAAATGTTTAAGTTCAAACCTTGAATCACTTGAGGCTTTGGAAATTCGAAAAGACGTTCCCCATCAGTTCGGAAAATTTCCTTAAGAAACTCCGAGGGAAAGATTTTCCTGATGTTATCTAATAGAGGAACATGACGCAGCTCAATTCCTCCCTCATAGAGTTTCAATACATCATCAAAAGAGTCAAACTCATTAGGGGTGGTGTCAACAAATGTATCCACTCCATTTTTAACAACTTGAGCTACGGTTTTCAGTGCATAAGCAAGGAAGTCTGTCATCTTCAGATGACCAAATCGTTCATCTCTCGGAACATATATGCTTAAGCTCTTCAGAAGTGGCAGCCTGCTCTCAGTGTTGGGATCTGCTTAAGATAACAAGATCATCAAACAACTTTAGAAATGACAAGAAGGATAAAAACACAATTAAACAGTAAAAAAATCTGATTTCCATTGATGTCTTTATTGAGATTCTCAACCGGATGATGACCTTCTTTTTTGCGGCCTGTTCTTCCCCTACGAGGATAAGGGTACTCCGAAGAGCCACCAAGAACAGGACGGAAATACTCTGAACCCTTTTTAGAAGATCCCAAATCATTGTAAAAATCATAGTCATAGACGCGATCCCATTTCTTAAGCTCTCCTTCTCCATTTCCTCTCAATTGAAACAGTTCTTCTTCCCTGTGCTTACGAAGCGGTGCTGGTGTCTCGTGTGGCAGATATGTCTATCAAATGTATCAAAAACGTTAGCTCAGGATAACATGTACAACTACCTTCAGCCTTTTATGGTTACTTATGTACCTTGTTAGTGAAGAAAATACGAGGTTTACTGTAATGTTCTTTAGGATAAATCCACGATTTGCAAACAAAATAGACTCGGCCTAGGCCAGGAACACCTTCAAGTGTGACAGTCTTAAGGTAGAATTCACTCTGATGATCACTTTTTACTAGCAACGCCCCTGGAATTCCAATCTCCTCATCCCAATTAAAGGTAACATTGAGTGCCGTCTCGCCTGCTGTAGTATTCCATTTTTCCAAATATGCAGGTTTTCCTAGCTTCCCTTTCAAATCATTCTCTACAAAGGGGCATCAAAATCCACATGAGTCAGCTAACAGTACAATCTTAGGAAATTGCAGGTCTACAGTACCAATTATAATGATAGGGTACAATTATGGCCAGTCAACATTTTCAAGTTGAAGTTCTTTATAGATAACCAAGGCTGGATTTTAAGGTCAATAGTGACCATGCAAATCAAGATATTTCACTACGATGTTTCACTTTCAGGGTAGGTTGTGGCTTGTGGTTTGTTGAAAGCCAACGTCATCTTTAATTAATTGTATATGCTTGTCATAATCACTAACACATAGTGCATCCAGCTGAATCAGACAAATGGAAGGTAGCCCCAGGTTACGTACAGGTAAGTTTACCCATTTAAACTCAAATTTTGATTTTATTTTTTTAAAAAAAAACCTTAAACATCATTTTTTTCAAACCGCAAAGTCAGATGGGGTTGTGGAGCCAGAAGACTTATCAACAACTAGGCCACCAAGCAACCCAGGAGACCACCCAATACCACTCAGTAGGAGAATATCCACAAAGGCTTTCATCAGATACGAGGAACCAAGTTCAAGTCCATGATCTGTTTGGTTTTTAAGGAGCTAATTGATTTATGACAAGTAATTTAATTGATCAATACTAAATCACCAGTCCATCACTTCCTTTTTTGTGCTTGAAGGAGCAGAACTTGTATAGACACCAGACTACAGGCAGCTCACAAATTAGTGTGTTTCGCATTTTAGTAATTTTTATGGCAAAATGAGTCATGATTTGCAGCCTACATGATACTGCTAGGATAAGATTTTGTTGGTTTCTTTCTGGTATATGGCTTATACTCTCTCCTCTGGCTTTTTTTTATCTTTTCCTTGTTCCATAATTCTAGGTGTTTTTAATGAATCTCCTCTACAGTGATCCAGGAAAAAAGAACATATCCCACCAAAAAAGAACAAAGAAAAATGGCCTTTTAGGGCTGAAAGGGCATCAAGTAATGAAAAAGCAACAAAATGATAGAAGAAGAACAGATTGTGCATGTACCTGAAGGGTCACTGTTAACAGCACTGACGAGTTGCAGAGAGACTCCTTGGCCAAACTCATGAACACGATCATGAATCAGCACAACAGTGCCTCTTATCTTCTTTTTACAGTCCCCTGTACAACAACCAGTGATGGCATCAATAATGTTCTGAAACATTTCTTTTCCTCTCTTCTGTTGCTCACTTCTTGGTGCTGAACAAAGAGTTCAATCTACAGGTGGCTTTAGAAAACAATGTAATGCGAGTCAAGGGAACTGTTGTGTGGTAGTATTTATAGAGAGGGCCTACACATATGGTCAAGAACACGCAGCTTCATTTGTTCATATTGCAGCTTGCTCTAGTTATTGCATTTTTTCAGGAAACGAAGACTTTTTGTGCTCAAGTCTTCGTTTCATATGAAACCATCCTGTCTCTAGTCATTTAATACGTTCATGCATTACTGACCTACTCCTTTCAAGGACAGGTACTATAGAAGCCCACATGAACCTCATTGTTTTTTGTTTTTTTTAAGATTTTGACTGTGTTAATTTACATTATATCTGATTCAACTTGATCTGATGAGGAAATATACAAATATATAACACTGAGACCTCGAATGGAATAAAAAAATAATCCAATAAAAGAAAGGCAATTGGGCATCTTTATAGATCAATACTTCTCTGGATCCGTAATACCCAAAATAAAAATAAAATGGATTTGAAAAAATCAATGGTGCTCGTGTATATTATTACAGGTATTAATGATTCATGAGTAAAATAGACAATTCACATGATTTGATATATATATGGTAAAACAAAAGAGAGAAAGAAGAAACCAAAAATTACTGAAGGGAGAGAGACAGAACTGAAAGAAGAACAGAGAAAGAAGTAAAAAGGAAGAGGAAGAAGAAAAGGAAAGAAGTGAAAGTTGGAGAAGGGTTTCTGAGGTAAGGTAAAATCTTGATGTTTTTATGTTCAATTATACTGGATGATTTAAGATGTTTAATTAATATTTTATAGTGTTAGTGATCTTAAATAGATTGATATAGGGATTGGAGTTATGGGTGTTTTAGGAATATTTTGAATTTTTAAATATATGTATTTTTGGAAGACTAGCAGATCCGGATTTTGAGATCTCGATCAACCACTTAAGCAGTTTGTTTGAACTGGTTAACCGATTGGCCTAATGATTTTGGTCGATTGGTTGGTCAATTTCAACCAACTGGTTAATTAAGCAATAGAAGTTAATCGGTTATTTAAAGTTCTATCAATTTGGGAAATGTTTGGGATCAATTAGGTGGATTTGTTTTGATTTTATAATTATATTTTGACTTGTAATCTTTTATGTTATTTATTTCAAGTTGTATTCGTTTTCTTTCGATTTAATTCTATTTGATATATTGTTTGTTTGCTTTGATATACATATATAAATGTAAATATCTATTATGTCTAGATATCGGGATATTTGTCAAAAACTTTATATTAATAGAGAGTAGAGAGTATTAAGTATATGTACATATAGTAATTTGTATACCTAACTAGTGAGAAAGACATTAGCCTGTGACGATTGAACCTCTCATAATGATTAAGATCGCAAACCTTATTTGTTATCGGAAGCTTAAGATTTTGTTTATTGTCTGTTATCTAAAAAGGAATTCCACTATCATATATTATATATACACACACCCAATTTATAATATTTATGATGTATACTTAATGTTATTTTCTTTTTGAGTTGGTTGAATTTACATCTCTATTTTGATATTATTTTGAGGTTCGTAACTTTTATTAACAAGTAGACTTTATTGAGTGTTCATACTTCTTTATTTTTAGTTGGTATGTCTTATTTGTTTTCGAGATTCTTTTTTAGTATTGATTTATACTTTTTTATTTAAAATTTAAATTTTTATAAGTATTATGAATTATTATTGGTTTTTGAAAAATATTTTAAAATTTTATAAAATTTCATATAATTTATTTTATAAAAAATATGTCCTAGGCTTAACATAAATATGATCATTTTTACAAAGCTACCATTTTTATTTTTTTTTATCATAACTTGAAGAGATGTGCAGCGGAGGAAAGTACAAAATAAGAAAGAAGTCCAGTTTTCTATTATATTTATATTATATTCATCACAAAATAAGTACAAAATAACAGCAGGGAGTAATCACAATGATAATGATACTCACGTATCAAAGTTTTATTGTATTTATATTTTATTTATTATGGTTAAAGAATTAGATATTTATAATTTATTTATCAAGATTTGAATATTTTTTTGGATATTTATTTTTTGAGTACTATTTATTATTTAACATGAAATAAAAGAGTAATATATATATATATATATATATATTAGATGCTTAGAGACTCATCAGTTTTCTGGTTTTGAATTCTGGGTTAAACAGCAAGCTAAGCATGTTTCATGAAGGTAAGAGACTTGGACATCATCAAATTTGAAGAAATTAACAAAACTGAAAGGCCTGGAAAGCTAGAAGCCTCATCTAACTAAACTGAAAACAGACTCTTTTAGGGCTTACTTTCTTCAACAACAGAAATTGAAGGGAAACAAAAACATATATTGTAGGAGTAAGGTGTAATAGGAGGCTCCATCAGTAAGGTCTCTCCCTTCTCATTGTTTTAAGGTTAGCCTCGCAGGAATCTCTTCTGCGTTGCAGAGTGTAACAGGTTTAAGTTATGAAAAACATTAGAACAGCAACAAGAACTAGTTTTCATCATTATTTATAAAATTTATTACATCAAGACATGTGCCTTGAAGCATATAACAAGAATTACAGATATTGGTGATTAAAAATGCTTAAACTCATTAGTTACAAAGAACCTTCGTATCAAGAAATTGTAGAGAAGCTTTAGATTGAAACGCTGTTAGGAATTCCCCTTCCAGTGACTCCACCTTCACTGGTAGGAACCAACAGAGTGTATGGCACCTTGACTGAGCCAACACGATTCTTCAGGTTCACTTCTTTGTTCATAACGAACATCCTGTCCTCGATAACTGCCAATTTCTTTCCAAATTTCTCAAACGCCTCTAATGGCTCTTTGTCTGCTGTCCATTCAGGAGTGTCTCGCTGCCCAAGATACACCTCATCTGAGGAATGCCTTGACAGAATTTCAATGAGGGAAATTCCAAGAAGTGTTTGCAACTGGGCAGTGATTGTTTTCAAGAAAGCCTTTTCAGGGTTCGACTTTAGCTCCTCATAATCAGGAGAGCCTTCTTCAGGCATGAACCTACGGCTTATGGTTGGACGATTGGGAAGGTATCCTGCATAAGGGTACTGACCAAAATTGACAGCTGCATGGAGAGCAGATGCCACCCATATGATTATGGTACATGAATCTATTAGCTCTTCACGAGTCTTCATTTTTGGCCACCAGGGTGCATCTTTCAGGTCACCATGCCCTTCCTCTCTCACTTCCTTCCACCATGATTGTAGTTCAGAATCTTTTTGAATCATGTCATCATCCTTGTAGTAGAAAGAGCAGTAGTCTTTCACCCATTCTTTGATTGCAAACCATATCTCTAGCCCATCAACAGCATATGGGTAATCTTTTATCAGCAGGCGAACACCGTGTGGAGCCTTTGGATCCTCAACTGCCACTCTTCTGAACAAACAAAGTAGGATGTTATTGCAATGAAATACAACATTATCACCGAACATAACCAAAGTTTAAATTCCTAAGGTATTATAACATCATTTACTGAAGTTTTAGTTCCTGGAGTCTTGAAAATTGTGAACAACTATGAATTATCTTTTTAAGAGTAAACTACGAAAGGTTACCTCTTCTTCAGATCTTCAGGAAGTGCTTGCTCAGTGAAATTCCAGTTCTTATAAATTACCGATGACATTTCCATGGCATACTTTGCAGGATAAACTGTTGATTCCAGGATTCCACCAGCATTAATTAGTGTCTGCCTAGCAAGCGCATTTATGTTCATTGTGTCGCGGAAGTGAGGTTCCAAGAGTTTATAGATCGGGTGAAGCACACTGAGTTGTCTATTTGTTGCAATCACAAATGGTTCGCTCACAGCATGAGTGTTCAAAAAATGGCTAATAAGCTGATGGTAACCAGAGTCGTTTACACCCACATAAGCTTTAGCCAGCTGCCAAATGGTACTATCAACACCATCTTCAGCTGGGGTATAGACTTTGCTAATGGCTCCAAATTCATCCCCCTTACCATGAGGCAAGCTTAACTCAATTACAAGTGGCTTCAAAGTTCCATCATCTTTCAAGAGAAGTAGAGTCCTTGAGGCATAAGTCTTTGTGGTGGTAGTGTTTATCCTCCTCAGGTATGGCATCAATTCATCGTGATGATCTAATATGAACATCCTGTTGTTCTTGATTGCCTATTCAACAACAAATAATTCCAGCTACAGTTGTTTTTTTCTTTATTGGGGTGACTAAATTCAGCATCTCATTCTGTGAAACATTCACAGATCTGACCTTAAACTCAATTGTCGAATAAATTAATCGAGAGATGGCTTACCTCATATATGGTCAGTCCATCCAGATTGTCCTTGATGTTTTCCTCTGTTATTGAGCTGTTTTGATCACCATATTGCTTGCTGTTTAGCTTGCTTTTGGGAGGGAATTCCTGCAATGATTTGTTATTAGACAGAAATAAAAAACAAAAAATATAAATTTCGGAGACAGAAAATTCTATTGGAACTTTAGCTTACCTCAAGACGACGAATGATAACTGGGTTTACTCCTGCCAGCATTTCTCTGCCAAATTCTTCATCAGTCCTCCAGGCAGAATGATTATCTGCAGAGTATATCATAATTTAGTGGCCAAAAGGGGGATGGGTGAATGTATGTTTATGAAATAGCCCAAACATAGAGTTAAATGTTTAAGTTCACACCTTGAATCACTTGAGGCTTTGGAAATTTGAAGAGGTTTTCGCCATCAGTTCTAAAAATTTCCTTAAGCATCTCCAAGGGAATGTTTTTCCTAAGATTATCTAGAAGGGGACCTTCAGGAAGCTCAAAGCCTCCCTCATAGAGTTTCAATACATCATCAAAGGAGTCAAACTCATTAGGGGTGCTGTCACATAATGCTTCCAGTTCAGGCTTGACAAATTGAGCTATAGATTTCAGTGCATAAGCAAGGAAGTCTGCCATCTTCAAGTGACCGAATCGTTCATCTCTTGGAACATAAATGTTTAAGCTCATCAGAAGTGGCTGCCTGCTCTCTGTGTTGGGATCTGCAACAAGATCATGGAAAAGTTTTACAATTGTCAAGCAGTGTAAAATGCAACATAAAATGTGAGATTCTGGATCAACAGGTAATGACCTGATTCTGTTGCTGCTCGGCCTGTTCTGCCCCTACGGGGATAAGGATACTCAGAAGACCCTCCAAGAACAGGGCGGACATACTTCGGACCCTTGTCAGGATCTCCCAAATCATTGTAGTAAGCATAGTCGTAAACGCAGTCCCATTCCTTAAGCTCTCCTTCTCCATTTCCTCTCAAATGAACTAGTTCTTCTTCCCTGTATTTACGTAGCGGTGCTGGTGTCTCGTGTGGCAGAAATGTCTGTACAAATGTATCAGAATTTGCTGTAGCTCAGTCAAATATTCACATCTACCTTCATCTTTCTATGTTACTTGATAATTACCTGGTTGGTGAAGAAAACACGATCTTTATTGTAACGTTTTGCAGGATAAATCCATGAGTTGCAAACAAAGTGGACTCGGCCATGGCCAGGAACACCTTCAAGAGTGACAGTCTTAAGGTAGAATTCACTGAGATGATTATTTCTTATCAGGAATGCCCCTGGAACTCCAATCTCCTCATCCCAATCAAAGGTAACTTTGAATGCCGCCTCGCCTGCGGTTAAGGGAGTGGCTGTAGTAACCCATTCTTCCAAATATGCAGGCTCTCCTAGCTTCCCTTTCAAATCATTGTCTACAAAAGGGCACCAGAATCCTCATCAGCTAGCTAATAACTATCTTAGGCAATTGCAGGTCCATTTACAGTTAAATTATAAATTATTTTTGTTAAGCCATGTTATAGTTATAAGTTAAGTTAGTTCAGATTAATTAAGTAGTAAAATGACCTCTTAGAAACTTTGTTTCACTGTCATGTCCTAATAATTATTTAGCAATAACATACTTACTGTCTCTCTCTCAGGAAAAAAAAACCCGAGATAGGAAGAACAGAGAAGACTTGTCTCCTTATCCTTCGTAGTTTGAAAGAACAAAAATTTCCTTCAAACTATTTCAGTCATGTATTTTATTTTATATTTTTATAAGCATTTTTATATTCGAACATGTTTTTTATTTAAACTTGTTTGTTTTTGTATTTTAAAAAATTAATTTTTTTATTTTTTTATTTCAAATTAATTTTTTATTAAATTATTTTAATGTGTTGATATAAAAATAATATTATTTTAATATATTTTTAAATAAAAATCATTTTAAAAACAATAATCAATACAATATTAAACCTGCTATTTATATCCCAGTCCTCACCATGATCTATGCATATAAAAAAGTAGGAGTTGCGGGTTTCATGTCTTATTAAGACAGTGTTTGGAAATGCAATTGAAATTATGTTTTTTAAAAATATTTAAAAAAAATTACTTAAATTTTTTTATATATTTTTATATTAATATCAAAAATAATTTTTAAAAAATAAAATAAAATATTATTTTAATACAAAACGAAAAACACTTTTAGCCGCTAAAACGTAATCAGCATCCTTAACTAATTTTCAAGGACAAACGATATTGTATTAAGTTAAGATCCGGTACCAATTACATTATTAAAAAGTAGGAAATCAATGAGCTCCTGAACAAGCAGATCATGAACTGAGACTTGGTTTCACTCATCTGATTCCCTTGAAATGCTACATTTTTGCTTGCTTTACTTCTCTCTAATTTCCTTGAGAATATAGCTATTAGTCTACTGCATATTCAAGGTGAAACCATGCATGAAAACTAGTAAGTGTAAGAAATCAAGCACTGTCCTGTTCTATCTCTACGATCCCACTGCACAGGTTCAAAGGATCCCACCAGAAAATAATGGTTTTCGAGGCATAAAAAAAAGCAAAAAGATAAAGAAATGATACTGTTACTCACCTGAACGGTCACTGTTAACAGCGCTAATGAGTTGCAGAGAGACTCTTTGGCCTAACAACTCATGAACACGATCAAGAACTGATGCGTGGAAATCATTGAAACCCAAAACATTCTTCTTCATCAACACAACAGTCCCTTTGATTTTCTTGCACTCACCATCACCACACTTCAACTTTTTACTCCCAACACTGTCACCAGTAATGGCATCAATAATGTTTTGAAACATCTCTCTCTCTCTCTCTCTCTTGCTTGCTGTGTTACAAAGAATCTAAAGACAAGTCTTTGTTGGTTGCAAGTTACGGTGAGAGAGAAGGCTATGATTATGGTGGTATTTATTTTATGGCAGTGATTGTATTTTATAGTTTTTTTATTTAAAAATGTATTAAAATAATAATTTTTTTATTTTTTTAATTTATTTTTAATATTCTTACATCAAACAACATGAAAAAAATAAAAAAATAAAAATTTTTTCAAAAATATTCAAACACAAAAACAAACGTGCATGCTCGTACAAAAGAACATGAATGTGTGGTAATGGCTGAGAAGCTTATCTTTTTCATAATATCGATTTGATTCGAGGAAATAAAAAATAATATATCCATGGAGAATTAAAAAAAAAAAAAAGATCAGTTGACAAAGATAGAGGGAGCTTCAAGTGTTGTCATCCTCTGATAAAAATTGCACATCCTCTCATCGAACCCCTTTAAGGACTGCTGCTAGCCTGCTATGAAGAAAATATACCATGGATAAGAATGGAGATATTGAAAATATATTTTAAAAAATTAGAAAAATAT
>Ga0325403_1005054_pt1 | contig 12384 bp, 6 predicted proteins | sample PopdelMetagenome_19_FD_205665 | JGI IMG/M metagenome (GOLD analysis project Ga0325403, IMG submission 205665) | Populus deltoides microbial communities from Bellville, Georgia, United States - Xylem-PdKOR-R4 | ecosystem: Host-associated > Plants > Phyllosphere > Stem > Wood/Secondary xylem...
TATGCTAAGGTGGACATCTCTAGCTGTTTTTGTACAAATTTTGACTCTGCTTCAGTCTATCAAAACTGAAGTCACTTGCCATGGCCTTGGAAGACATTACAACTTGAGCCTAGCCTGGCTTGGCCTTATAAACCAAACCAACAACATTTTTAAATTAAGCACCTAACAACAACATTCCAGGGAGAATTTTTAAAGTTTTGTGAGAATGACATGAAAGCTGCTTTGTTTTGGATGTTTTGATACTCATTAACATATCTTTGTTGGGATTTTCATAAGTTGGTAAAGGTTGGGAGTGGACAATGCCATGGATATTGGCATCTTTAGATCATAGGATGGAGCCTGTTGGAACCTCTAGGCTTATCCTGATGCTAAACAGCCAATAGATACAGTTTCTTTCTCGAACTGCCTGGCAGGTTCTTAAGCCTTGATTGAATCCACTTTTTTTCCACAAGGCCACCACAACATCTTGGATGTTACAGATTGATACCAAAACGATTGAGTTGTTTAGAATACACCGATGACATCAACACTAATTCTTGGCATAGAAGTTCAATTTTGTTTCATTAGCTTGACCAAATTCTTAATCATTCCCAAAAATGACAAACACCTCAGTCATATTTTGCCGTGTGGCTACTTTTGTTGCAGGTTTTGCTTGGGATTCTTCTACTTGTTTATATTCCCAATTTGGATCCTTATCCAGATTATGTTATGATGGAATCTGAGTCTCTTGATAATTGTGAATATGAAGCACTTCCTGGAAGAGAGCAAATATGTCCTGAGAGGCACGCCAACTTATTTTCTAGTAAGTAGTTCATTATTCACTGTTCTCAATGCCAAGAGATCTCAAAATTCTTGCTTCTATATCTCAAGCGGTTGCTTAAGATAGAAAAAGTAATAAACTGCATGTTGGCTAGAGATCAAAAATGTGGTTTCAGTGATAGCTAAGCTGGCTGGTCATTAATTTTTTAAATGCTTATAGATATTTTGATTCATTTCCCTCTGCAAGGAATATTTTTTGGATGGTTGACTCCACTCATGAAGCAAGGCCATAAAAAACCTATTACTGAAAAAGATGTTTGGAAGTTAGACACATGGGACCAGACTGAGACATTGATAAAAAAGTATGCACCACGTTCTTCTCGTTCCTAGTTTAAGGAAACCTTGTATTCCTTTTTTCGTAAATGTTTTCAGCTATTTCAGGTTCCAGACTTGTTGGGTTGAAGAATCTAAAAGGCCACAACCACGTCTCTTAAGAGCACTAAACAATAGTCTTGGGGGAAGGTATTGGTTGAATTGCAAGTCTCGTGTTGTTTCATTCCCTTTCATTTTGATACTTATTGGACTTTAAAATTGCCAAATGGTGGCTTTATTCTTCGTAAAACCTCCTGAATTATATGTTTTTTGTTTGATTGAGACCCTTGAACAATTGTTTTCCCTTATTTCAACTCTTAAATTATAAGGTGTTTTGATTTAGACCCTGTATGTTAGATTCTGTCCATTTATCCATCACTTAGAATCTAGGTTCCATTTGTTTTCCTATAAAACTTTCCAAAATCATAAGAGAAAATGATAAAAAAAAATCATCAAGAAATCAGCCTCTGACAACATTGTGATCAAATTATCATCAAGAAATCAACCCTTAAAATTCTTATTATTTTCTTGATGATTTATGAGAAAAACAGATGGCGTGCACATGATATTTAAAAACTAAAATGGATAAATCTAAGAGAAGAAATACAAATGAAAACATCGTACAGTTTAGGGGTTCAAATCAAAAAAACATATCAAGAGTGTTGTAAAATTACTTACAATGCACGAGATGTTTCTACTTTTTAGCTTCTTGTAGTAAATATTTTCTTTTACTATTACCAATATATATTAATCGCATTTTATTCATTTTCATCTATCATTTTCTGTAGGTTTTGGTTGGGAGGATTTTTTAAGGTACATGTTCCTAGGATTGCTTTAACTTGTTTAATTTCTCAATAAATTGTCATCCCTACTTTTTCTATGTTATAGTTTGAATTTGGTGAACCTGGAAGCTTGAGCTTTTTAGTTTTATTTTCCTATTGCATGTTGGGATATTATTGCTCTTGACTCATAATATACATCAAAATTGTGGCCTCAACTCTTAAATTGTTGGGAATACTCTCAGTTTCAACCTTTTTAGTTATGGACCATGCAATATTTTCTCTCAGCTTTTGTAACAATTTCAGTCCAAACTGATGTTCTAGACTGAAACCTAACAAAGTGGACTTTAGGAACTCTCTACTAATGTCACAAGTTATGTGGAGCTTATACCTTTTTATTTTTACTTGTAGATTGGCCATGATCTTTCTCAATTTGTGGGACCTATTGTATTGAGCCACCTCTTGCAGGTCTGTTTCTTTATTGTTAATGCCTTGTTTTATATAATGCATGACATCCATTTTGCTGTTAGCTAGAGTTTCATATTTGGTAAGAATTTAGATTTCATACAGAAGGATTTTGATAATGCTAATAGTAATCTATATTCTTTTTATGTGCTTGTAAATAATAGTCAAATGGGATAGCTAATCCGTCATGTACTTCCTTGATTGCACCAAATGTCTCTCAACATTTCGTCAAGGATTATTTTTTCTATGCTTCAATAATTGCTCTATTGAATAGCATTTTTCCTATGATAGAAATAGTTCAATTGATTAACTCAAATTTGATATGGAGCACAATTCCAATCTCTTACACTTCGTGCTTATGCTGCTAAATTTGCAATTGTTCTACTACATGCAGTCAATGCAACGAGGTGATCCAGCTTGGATTGGTTATATCTATGCCTTCATAATTTTCCTTGGGGTGGTATGAATTCGAACTCATCTATTCTTTCAATTTCATTTTTATAGGAAACAGATTGAATATGTATAAACATTTCTCTCTACCTTCATCTGTTTAATTTCACTGTTTGTATGATGTTATCTGTTTTATTTCCTTAGATTGATCTTATGGCATACATAATATATTCCATTTTATGTATTAACATTCAAGCAACTCAGTTTACATATTTCATCATTTAATTGCTCATATTTGGTTACGTTTTATTTGGGGATTTTCTAGTTGATAGAATAATGTTTTAAGCATTTAACTACTGTTAATGATAATTGAGAAGCCTTTAGTACTTGTAAAATGTTCAACTGCAGGTTACACTTGTATTTGGGATTGTTGATAGTGAAGCTAACTGATTGTGAAAGTTATGAATTTAAAAATCAAGTAGTTTTGGAGGATTTGTATTCCTTCTATAGAGTGTTTGTTAGATGACTGTGAGTATATAAATATGAAGTGTAGCTGATTTTGTAGCAAAACTGTCACCAATCAATCAAATAAATCATATCAATTGTCGCTTAAAACATAAACTTATTCTATCTTTATCGATGTTTTTTTTATTGTTTTCTTGATCATTTTTCCTTAATTTACATATTTTTTTGTTGCTTTATTTCAATCTCTTCTCCTTTGGTAGCCGAGCATCACTTGCTCACATGATCATCAGGGTAAAGTTACTTGTTCATCGAGTCCAAAAACTTAGGAAGTCTTAGCCGCTCATAATTTTCCTTGTAACATAGTATAACTAGCCACTGTAATGTATTGTTATATTCTTCTTTTTCTGTATTACTATCAATCTCGATGTCATCGTTAATATTTAAATATCTTTGATATCGCATTTAATTATTGATATCAAGATACGGGACTTCATTGACCATGACAGAACTTCTTTCTGATGGTAAGTCCACATTTGATTCAGGGAAGCCTATGTAAAACAGGAAGTTACAAAATCAGAATAATGTAAATGAAGTAGGAAAACAGGATTCATAATGTGATTGAGATACCTTTAATAACTTTCAAAGTTCTGATTTTTATGGTACCCCTCTCTCTCCCTCACTCCCAATCTAAGGGTTTAAACAAGCCAAGATTTCCATGTTAGCAACCAATCTTGCTTGCACAATGGAAAGAGTTGCTAGTTTAAGTGATACATGGTATGGCTGGACTATGTTTAATGGCGTGACAAATAAAATCAAGCAATTCTTCATGTATCTAAATGTTGCTACACTATGTGGCTAGCCACTCCTATTATTCTCCTAACCGTGTTTCTTCTTGTTTGGCTAATTTTATTATGCTATGGATATTTGCTAATGGAATGTAGTTTTCGGATTAATTGGTTGATTTACATGGTTCAGTTGTTCGGTGCGCTTTGCGAATCTCAGTTTTTCCAGAATGTTATGCGTGTTGGTTTTCAGCTGAGGTCAACTCTGGTAAAACTATTTTCTTATCAATATTTAGATGTATGTGAACTTGTTTTTCAAATATAGCCTTCAGCTTCATTTTTCTTTGGAATTTTGGTTGTTTGCCAAATCCAAATTCTTGCTTTGTTGTTTCTGGATGAGATAGCTATTTTTACAGTAGCCCTTTTCAATTGTAGGTGGCTGCTATTTTTCGGAAATCCTTGAAACTAACTCATGAGAGTCGAAAGAACTTTCCATCAGGTAAAATAACAAATATGATCACAACAGATGCCAATGCACTTCAGGTATGCTCTTTATGAAGAACTATTAATATGCATTTAGTAACTCATGTCATGGGAAAAGAGAATTAATTATTCATTAGAGTGAGTGTCTACTTGGAACATTATACATTATATGAATTTGAAGAGAAATTATAGTGGCAATAAAATAATTTTTGTATATCATAAATACTTATTGATATCCTATCCAAATGACCCTGTCCTTGCATAATTGGGAAGTCTTCATCATGTCCTTACTTTTTTTTTTTAATTGTTTTATTGTGAGATTTTTTAATGATCGAGCAATTTTCACATTTTCTTTTATTTTTTAATACATTTTCAAGAACTGTAGTTTTTCCTAAAAACTAATTCTTAATTTCTAAAACATTATAAATATTTTGATTTCTTAATTTTTTTAAAATGAAGTTTGTTAAAAAAAAAAACATAATTTTTTCCTTTTAAAAAACTTAGGGAGGAGGGAGGTGGCCAACATTTTTGTCCTTCCTATGTGTGATTGGCTTGTTCTTGAATCTTGGCTTTGGGAGTTATATGTAACAATGAATTTTCAAGGGAAGAGGGAGACAACCATTGTTTTTTAGGTTTTGAATTATGAAAGAATTAATTTTTAAAAAGAATATAAGAATTTTGTTATAGTTGGACATTTAATATATTAATCAATAACTACTATAATTATTCTATAAAAAAAAACAACTACCATGTTTTGAGTTGTTTTAAATTACATGACTCTCTAACATCCCTTTATCTTTTCTCCCCCCTAAAATTAATGAATCAATTCGCTAATTAAAAAATTAATTTTACAATAGTTGGAGAAATCTCCAACATGTCCCTACATTAGCAATTATTTATAGTACACCTTTGTATTGCTCAAGGGTAATTTTGAAACAAAAAAAAAACACTTTTATCAATTTAGTTGGCAAAATTTGATGGAACATATTAAAGAATGTGAGTACTATTCAAGGATAAAAGAGATAATATTGGAGACCTTTTTAATTATACATGGACACATCAAGCCATTTATTCTATTTTTATTTTTACCTTTCCTCTCCAATATTCGTTCTTTTCCCATTGTTTATTAAGGTCTAAAATGCACTGCCATTGTATTCTGTAGCAAATATGCCAACAACTTCATGGATTGTGGTCTGCTCCACTTCGTATCACCATCTCCATGGTTCTTCTTTACCAACAATTAGGTGTTGCTTCACTTTTTGGCTCGCTAATGCTTGTTCTCATGGTCCCCACACAAGTAAGAAATATTCTTCCTTTCGCTAAATTTAGTGTTTTGATTCTTAGAATCAACATTTGCTTGTCTTAGTTAATTAGTTTTATAATATTCAATCTGTGTGATATTCCTCTATATTGTTTTAATATTGACACAACAAACAAGTGTCCCTCAATCTCAAATTGGTTGGGGTCAATTGTATTGATCTTTTCATGTCATTCAGATCAATCATAATTTATTTAATATTAATAAAAATAAAATTTTCAAGCCCTCCAAAATGTTAATTGATGTGCTCATAACATATAGAGTAGCTTTTTTGTGTGTATTAAGGTCTCCTCTTGCAACTTTAATAACACACAAGACTAAAAAGGGCACTTACTATCATTGGTGATAAATTTTGTTTACAAACCTGGACTCTTCCTTAAGACATGATGTTCACGCAGGAATTCAATACTAGAAGATTGTTGAAGAGCTTACAGACACTATTAGTTTACAAAGTAGAACCGAGTAACCAAACTATCAACCTACAAATCTATCTATCAGCTTATGGTGTTACTGCCTACAGCTATAGACTTAAGATTCAATACTTAAGATTGACTTGCAATTTGCAAGGTGCGAGGTTACTTTAATTTATCCATTGTAAAACAAGTCCACACGTAAATTTTGTAAGTTACTAATATGTTTGGTAATATTACAATGCATATCACTTAAAATTGCTGTCTTTTTGTAACTGAAAAGATATTTTGAGTCAAAACAAGGAATCAGAAGTTACCTTTTCTAACTCTAGCACAAGTTACAAAATTTAGTTAAAATCCATAGGTAAATTGTGTATTATATGCTCATAGTTGTTGTATCAAGTCATTAGGTTTTAGAAGTATCATTACTTCTGTAGTTTGATAGAATTGTGCAATTAAATTAGTTAAGTGACCCATTTTCATTTCATCCACATTGATTTTCATTCCTTTTAATCTTTTTGTGTGATAGACAATTTTGATGAGCAAGATGAGAAAGCTAACTAAGGAAGGATTGCATAGGACAGACAAAAGAGTTAGCCTCATGAATGAAATCTTGGCTGCCATGGATGCTGTGAAGTATGGTTTTAGTTTAATTAAGAAGAATTGCTCATATATTTTCAGTCTCATGCCATTTCAAATGGTTGTTTTGACTCTATAATGAAATATTTCAGATGTTATGCATGGGAGAAGAGCTTTCAATCCAGAATTCAAAGTGTGCGGGATGATGAGTTGTCATGGTTTCGCAGTGCACAATTACTATCTGCTGTACGGAACAAACTATATATCTTGTTGAGTTATTTTGTTGCTCCTTCTCTTCCAAGAATGTGCAAAAAGCATGATGCTTCAATGATTCCATTTAAAATTATATTCATAGTGAAATCTAGAAAATTGTAAATGCGATCTAACTATGAAGTATGATTTGTCTTGACAAGAAACAGTTGCTAAAATTTCTATCATATCCTACATCCCACCACCTATGGAGTCATGTATACCTATGTGTTATGATAAGTATATGCACCTCAGTCAAAATAAAAATAAAAAGAGAGAGAGAGAAGCTTGTGCACTTAAATTTTGACTTATTGATTGAGTATGCAACTACATTCCGGTAGAGAACAAGTATCTATATATATAATGTTAAAATCTATCTCCAGACAATGCTTTTGACATGTATTTTATCATTTATTTTGCTCTATTTTGTGAATATGATAATCATTTAATCTAATCTGGTATAATTATAATGATTTGCTCCTCTAATGTGTAAATAAGCATATCAGTTAATCCTATTTGGTAGAATTATAATGATCATGGAGGCACTATAACTAATCATTTGAAAGGGCATGATTTATCGCTTATTTTGTTGCATAAGTGATCTTGATCCTCTATATGCAAATGCAGTACTAACCAGAGCACTGCAATCTTTCTGTGCTGCTGGTGTTAAATGTACGGGAACCTTACATGTGCATTGACTGACTATTTCCCTTCTATTGCAGTTCAATAGTTTTATACTGAACATCATCCCAGTTATTGTGACACTGGTTTCATTTGGCACGTTCACCTTGCTTGGCGGAGATTTGACACCTGCAAAGGCATTTACGTCACTCTCTCTGTTTCAAGTCTTAACATCTCCTCTAAACATGCTGCCTAACTTACTAAGCCAGGTTCTGTTATTTTTCTATTTCACTAATTATACTTGATAATATACAAGTTTTGTTAATGATGTCAGCATTGCCTTTGATGCAAACCGAGCCCTCCCTCCTAAAAAAAAAAATACAAGTCCTTGCATTCTTGTCATAATTGTTCATGTTTCATGTCACATACGAGATTTGTGTTTGCTAGTGTGGTTGGCTGTGTTGGAAAAAAGCTTAATGATCTGAAGTACAAGTTGTTCCTAAAAAGCATGAATTTGATCCTTTATCTAAAACCTATTGTTTTTTTTTAAACATGCGAGGATTGTTACTAAAAACCCTTGTAAAGAAGTCTTCTATCCAAAAATCATACAAAATACTTTTCTAGCGACAAAATCCCAAAATAAAATGTTCATACCAAAATATTTATAGTTATGCCAAAACTTAGCTGGAGACATATAAAGAACTTTTTTGAATGAAAAAATTACTAGCTTTATTTTCTTGCACAATTCTATCTCAAGAAAAAATTATCATGTTCTTCAATGAATCTGTGGCTGTATTATGTGCTTACAACAAAATTCATCTTATTTAGTCAAGAGCTAATCAGCTTACCTTGCGTGCTGTATGATTACTCATATTGGTTGTATTCTTTCTTAGGTGTCTAACTGTAACTTGTTCTGTAGGTTGTAAATGCAAATATATCATTGCAACGCTTGGAGGAACTGTTTTTAGCTGAAGAGAGAATTTTAGCACCTAATCTGCCTCTTAAACTTGGAATTCCAGCAATCTCAATTGAAAATGGGAACTTTTTATGGGATTCAAAGGTTAACTTCTAAATCTTAAGCATCTAAGAAATTGGTCTTGTGGTTTGATGGAAGTTGAATTTGATATTTATTTGAAATTTTTGTTTTTGCACTTGATTGGAATTTTGTATTCTAAACATAGTTAAATTAGGAATTATACTAGAAACATTGTTAGGAAGTGTGGTGGTAAATAAACACCACGTTATTTCTTGTGGTCAACTTCTTGATTTTAAAGCTCAGACATGCTTCTTATTCAAGAAATCTTAGAATCTCATGCCTTTTCCAGCTAGAAAAGCCAACTTTGTCAGATATCAATTTAAAAATACAAGTTGGCAGCTTAGTTGCAATTGTTGGCGGGACTGGAGAAGGAAAAACGTCTCTTATATCAGCAATGCTTGGAGAACTGCCTCCTATGGAAAATGCAAGTGTTGTTATAAGAGGGACTGTTGCATATGTTCCTCAAGTTTCATGGATCTTCAATGCTACTGTGAGTTACAGCTTAGTTTCTTCTTTGTTAATTAATTTTGGTCTCTGACATAATTATCATTTATTTTGTATCTTTGTAGTGCTTCTGTGCTTCAAAGCCAAGTTTCATGGATCTTCTCAGGCTTTGCATTAATGTTGTGCACATTCTTGACGTTGAAAATCTGTTCTTACAGGTGCGTGACAACATATTATTTGGGTCAGAATATGAACCTTCACGCTATTGGAAAGCTATTGATGTAACTGCATTACAACATGATCTCGAGTTGCTTCCAGTTAAGTGCATCCCTTTCTTCTCTCTCTTGATTCTTCTGTTTTGTTTGAAATATCTCTTAGATGATTACCTCATAATTGTTTATTCAGGGTCGTGACCTCACTGAGATAGGTGAAAGAGGAGTCAATATTAGTGGAGGGCAGAAGCAAAGAGTTTCCATGGCTAGGGCTGTCTACTCCAATTCAGATGTATACATATTCGATGACCCTTTAAGTGCTTTAGATGCTCATGTTGGTCGACAGGTACTGGGCCATGTTAAATACTATAAGCTCACATTAAAGTTAATTTGATCACTAGTGCTACTTGGGCTATATCTTATAGCGAGCTTGATATGGTTCACGGTGATGAGCAGCTCTTTATTATTAAGCTTTCTTTATACAAAGTGAACATTCAATAACTTTATTCCAACGATGCTATTCCTTGAAGACCAAGTTATGAGTTCGAGGGAATTTCTCTCTGTTTCTTTTTCATATTACTTTAGTGTTTCATGACTTTGACAATCGCTAGCTTTACACATCGAAGCTCTAAAAGTAAGCTTAAAAAGCTTCTATTTAAGCTAAATATTAGCCTAATCTCAAATTTACAGGTCTTCAACAGTTGTATTAAGGACGAGTTGCAAGGAAAAACCAGGGTTCTTGTCACCAACCAGCTACATTTTCTTCCACAAGTGGATAAAATTATTCTTCTCAGTGAAGGTATGATTAAAGAGGAGGGAACCTTTGAGGAACTCTCTAAAAATGGCAAGTTGTTCCAGAAGCTGATGGAAAATGCAGGGAAAATGGAAGAGCTAGTGGAAGAAAAGAACAGTGAAAATTTGGACTGCAAAAGCTCAATACCAGCAGCTAATGGGGGAAATGATTTGCCACAAAAAGCAGGTTACAAGATGAAAGTGAAAGGAGGGAAATCTGTACTTATCAAGCAAGAAGAACGTGAAACAGGTGTTGTCAGTTGGAATGTTTTGATAAGGTAATTTAGGGGGCTTATTTAAGATTCTTGCTATATTTTATTTCTTTGATTGTTTGCGCAATTTCTGAACAATGCCTTAGGATAGGGACCCTTTTCTGAATACTTTCAACAGATTTTTATATGATGCTCACAGCAGCGAAGCGTGCAAACCAAGTTCATGGGTAAACCTCTTTGGTCTCCTAAGAAAACTTCAATCCAGGTCAAAGTTGAAAACATATTTCCTAGTCTTTAACTGTTGTACCACAATTGTGGCCAAGGTAGCACTGGATATCCTGAAGACTAGTGATGCTCAAATGCACGTATTTTGGATGCAAAACCATTTAATGCCCATTGGATGCCAACTACTTACTGTAGATGTTCCTATGTTACACAGCGTCTTTGTAGTTTTAAGCTCTTCAGCAAGCACTTAAAACCAGTGGTAGAAACATTTTTTCAACTAATGGCCATTCTGTAACGTGAATACTTTAATATTTCCTAGTTTTTCAATAGCATTTATGCTAGTCATAAACATGAAACATTCAAAGAGAATTTTGTTGCTCTTGTACTTGACCCTTTTATGTCCATTCGCAGGTATAACAATGCATTAGGAGGCATATGGGTGGTTTTAATAATCTTTTTGTGCTACTTATTAACTGAAGTTCTTCGAGTTTCAAGAAGTACATGGTTAAGTGTTTGGACTAATCAAAGCACTTTGGAGAGTTATAAGCCAGGATACTACATTTTTGTGTATGCAATTCCATCATTTGGTCAGGTTTGTTCACAGCCACAGTCGACATCAATATCTTAGAGTCGCAATATTTGTAAGCTTTTAGGGGGAAAAAGAAAGAAATAGCTTAATCCATTCTACTTTCTTTCATTTGCAGTTGTTTTTTAACATAGAATAACAGATGTTGAAACAAAAAAGAGAAGCAGTGAGGAAGAAACTTTAGAATTTATGTAATTGCTATGGTCATTAGAGTCTTACTTCATATTTCTTGTTCAGGTGATTGTGACTCTATTGAACTCTTATTGGTTAATCAGTTCAAGTCTTCATGCAGCTAAAAGACTTCATGATGCCATGCTAGACTCTATCCTACGAGCTCCCATGCTATTTTTCCACACTAACCCATCTGGGAGAATAATCAATAGGTTTGCGAAGGATCTAGGTGAAATAGATCGTAACGTTGCCAATTTTGCCAACAATTTTCTAAACCAAGCCTGGCAATTGGTTTCAACTTTTGTGTTGATAGGCATTGTGAGCACAATATCATTGTGGGCTGTTATGCCACTTCTGATCTTCTTTTATTCAGCCTATCTATATTATCAGGTATGATGAGAAATCCCTAGTTGTTGTTGTTGTTTGGAAACTGGTATGCCTTTTGCAATGAATGTAACTTTAGTATCTTGGTTAAGATGCTCTACGAGGTGGTTTCTTTCATGTATCAATTTGTTGTTGTTTTTATCAGTTCCACATGTAAGAGTTATCTTCTCAGATAACGCCACTGAAATCCTAAATAAGCCAAACATGCATGTCTTTTAAAATTTAGATTAACCTTAGACCATCGCAATTACATAAATTCTAAAGTTTTTCATGTTAGAATTCATGTAGGCTCAATTAAAAGATCTTCAGCACGAAAAAGAAATCCATACCCTTCAACTATGTACGTGTTTAAAATATTTTACCCATTACCTGTTATTTAAATATCTCATTGTAATTCCTCTTAATCATTGTTTCCGCAATCATATATATCCATTAATGTTGAAGTGATATTTTTATGGTAGTTAATTCATCTTGTCAGCATTGTATCTACAAGCTCTAATAACTATGTTCATGTACTATATTGTACAGAGCACATCCCGTGAAGTGAAACGTCTGGATTCCATTACCAGGTCTCCAGTTTATGCACAATTTGGAGAAGCGTTAAATGGTTTGTCAAGTATTCGTGCATATAAAGCATATGATTGGATGGC
>Ga0325403_1005056_pt1 | contig 12382 bp, 10 predicted proteins | sample PopdelMetagenome_19_FD_205665 | JGI IMG/M metagenome (GOLD analysis project Ga0325403, IMG submission 205665) | Populus deltoides microbial communities from Bellville, Georgia, United States - Xylem-PdKOR-R4 | ecosystem: Host-associated > Plants > Phyllosphere > Stem > Wood/Secondary xylem...
GAGAGACTGCAGGGCTAAAATCAGCAATTCCATGTTAGGTGAGTCTCCGAGTCACCCAGGTTGTTAACTCAGTTGCTTACACTGCAACCCAACTCGTCCTTAGATCGCCTGGGTTTTCATGTGTTGACATGTAAACTAATCTACACTCACAGTTAAAAACATGAAAACCCAAGCAAGCCAAGGACCGTTTTGGCTTACCTCTTTTTCTTTACCAAATAATCTCCACTCACAGTGGTATTATCCTTAATCGAAATTCCACCTTTTCCATTCAATAAAGAAACTTGTACAGGTTTAGAAATTTCAAGGGCTGACCTTGATCGGGCGGATCATCTCTTCCTTTTAGCTCCATCTATGGCTTATGGATCTTGGGGATGGTTTCCAACGGGCAACCCTGGAAGCGAAGAGACTAAGGAGAAGGCTTAGTGACTTACTTTATTGGATTTGTGATTTTTTTTTTGGTTGATCCGGGTCAATCCATCTGACCCATGACCTGATCATTAGACCGGGTCGACCACCGGGTTAGGTTTAAAAACTACGATTATTATAATCAATGATATAGAGAGAAAAAAGCTTTGAATTAAGTCATGTAAAATACTTGCATTTTTTGATATTCATGTAATTTGTTAAAACAAATAATGAAGAAATTTAGCATTTTAAATAGAAAAAAAATATCATCGCAACAAAAAGCTCTGTTTTTGGTAAAAGGCAGGGGACACTATACTTTGTTTTAGAAGCAATCAATTTTATTTTTGAATGACAACTACTTGTTTCCTAAGCAAATCGGATGCTGATCAGAGCAAAACGGGTGTTGACTAAACATTTTATTTTTTTAAAAGTAGCAGTCGTGCATGAAAAGCATAGCACAACCGACACAGGCACCAGATTGCTGTTCCCTCCTTTAGCTTTCCGAGTTCATACCTTGAGATCGAGAATATGTTTCTCCTAAATGCATCAAAATAAGATGAAGAGGGCCTCAATATTACGAGTTTCAAACCTTAAACATCAATGTTTTGAGAATTTTCCAGATTGGTGTCTTCGCAATGCTGCAGATCAAATCAAATCATGTTTATAAAGCAATAAAAGAAATCTGATAACTGATTTAAATAATGATTAACTCGAGAGGGTAAACAGAGTGCAAACAGAGAAGCACTGTAACATAAACAAACGCGAGATAATGGGTAAATCACCACCAGTAAGCACGAAACTGCAGTTAATTGCATGGGTTCATCGAAATCGTCAAGTAATGCCCACTATCATGTAGAATTTGCATCGTACGCGACGATCCTCCAAGTTGAAACTTTATGCGAATAGTGAAAAAAAAAGATCAGTGACAATGAAAAGATGGAAAAGCAACAGGGATTTGCATGCAAGCACAGGCGGCGGCTAGATATTGGGGAGTTTTAGTGGCTGGAAAAAAATTGACGAATTGTTTTTTCTTGACGTCGTCATAAATATCAATAGAGTTTCACGTGTTACTTTGGAGGGGGGAATTTGCAGTCCGTTGCTCGGTTGTTTGCTCCTTTCCATTTCCCGATTTTACTGCATATATTTCTCGTGTTGAAACAGAAAAATGTAGAGAAATAGAAATAAAGACCCAGGAATTTCGACACGTGGACAAACAGAGTCCTGGTGGCTAGAGTCTCCTCTTTCCTTTCTCTTTATCCCTTACCGACAAAAATAACGCAACAAGGCTGTGTTAGTAACCTCATTCCAAATAGTGTTTTCTTAAAATTTATTTATATTAATATAAAAAATAATTTTTAAAAATAAAAAAAATATTATTTTAATATTGAAATAACAGCCTTAACAACCCTTTCTCGAAGCCATTCTTGCATAATGACGAGGTAAGAAGCTATTGGATTAGATCAAATGCAACACTTAAACGAAGCCTTGACATTTTTGATTGCTGGGGCAGCACAAGTAATCATTTGACATAATTGATCAAGGGTCGCATGTGAAGCACCTTGACAGCCACAAAGCAAACTGCTATAAACAAGATATTTGTTCGAGCCAGGCCGAAAACGTTAGCAACATCAATGGGCCCCGGTGGGCCATGTCAGCCGACCTCGGACACTTGAACCTCCCAGGTCCAAACATCGATCAACCACTTACGTGTCCTTCGCACCAAAAGCGCTTTCTACTAATAATTATAACCCCATTTTAGCTGCATCTTTTATTTATTTATACGGTAATTCCTGTTATTTTAAACCCGCCCGACCACACTCTCTCCAAAATCCTCGTTCAAATAGAACCATATATCAACTACTTACCCTCGTCTTAAGCCATGATTTACTGAAATATACCCTCCCCCAATTATCCGCTTCTATCCTGATCCGTTCCACACGTAAGTTGCTCAACACCGATAAGGGTAGTTTCGTAATTATATCTATCAACAGAAACCGCCATTTTCCACTCTCCCTTTCGCCTCTTCAATCAAACCTTACAGGAGCTAAAAATACAGTTTTGGAGAAAGAAGAGAAGGGAAAGCAAAACCAAACACACAACGCATAAGAGCGGGCTCGAGAGCGCGGTATTGCGTCCGCTTACCATTTCTACAAAATAAACAGCCACCATGTCAGTCGCTAACCCAGAGCCACATCGAGCCAGCAGGTCTCGCCAAACGAACCGACCCCCGTCAACTCGACACCACCAGCAACAATCAAGCAGAGTCCCGTTACGCCAACTCCTCCGCGTGACATCAATCGCTGGTGGGATACAATTCGGCTGGGCGTTACAGCTCTCTCTCTTAACACCCTACGTGCAGGAGCTAGGAATCCCTCACAAATGGGCCAGTATAATCTGGTTGTGCGGCCCATTATCGGGATTGTTTGTGCAACCTCTTGTTGGCGTCATTAGCGATCGGTGCACCAGCCGGTTTGGAAGACGCAGACCGTTTATTGTTGCGGGTTCGCTTTTGATTGCGATATCGGTTTTGATTATCGGTCATTCCGCTGACATTGGGTGGTGGTTAGGCGATAGAGGAGGTGTTAGACCAAGAGCAATTGGCGCTTTTGTGTTTGGGTTTTGGATTCTCGATGTTGCTAATAATATGACCCAGGGTCCTTGTCGTGCTCTTCTTGCTGATCTTACTGGTAACTATTATAATTCATTTTAAAGCTGTTCATTGCTTTGATTTGATTTTATGCGAATTAGATTAATTTAGTTGAAATGAAATCAAAACCCTAATTGAGAATATGATTTTGCTACGATTCCTATTCGTTTTCGTTTTCCTTGAACTTTTTATGTGGTGGTGTGAGATGTCCTATCTGACTTACGTTTGGCATCTTATTTTTATTTATTTTTTAAATGATTAATCATTAGAGGGGTTTTTGATGATTTTTAATTATTTAAGTTTTCATTATTGATGCTGCTTTATCTTTTTAAGATTCCGTTGTTTGTCTGACGAGTGCTAAACGGAACCACTTTTGATCATTTTACGGACGATAATGTCCATGGCACATGATTTCGGATTGCTACACGGCGTTTAGAATTTTTGGTGGGGTCAGATCGGTTGGCGGGGCCGGACTGGTTGGTGAGCAATTGGAGTCTCTGTTGTGGTGGGTATTGGCCAATGTGGGTTTGGCCTAGTATTTATGGTTGATTGTGTTGATCGTCTAATAGCATGATTAAAGATGTATCAATTCTAGGTGGGATCCGCATACTCCATGTTGTGTGATCTGAGCTTGCTTCTTTGTTTCTGTCTTGTCTTCTTCTTCTTCTTCTTTATTTTTCCTTCCATTTAAATAGATATGGAGATGGAGGCAACTAAAAGCAGTTTATAAAATGTTCGCTTTCTCCATGTGGACCGGGGAAATTGGACAGTTGAATCTCATTCTGATTAAAAAACTATTTTCTTGAGTATAATTCCTTAAATAGTAGGTTTCCGTAATTAGTATGGAATTTCAAATGAAACGATTTTACAATTTGAAAGTCATATTGGACGTGGTTCAGGCAGAGGAGCTTTCATACTTAAATCTTCTTCGAGATTAGCAACAGTAACAAGTGTTCATTTTGCATTTTGAAGTCATTTTCTGGAATTTGGGATTTGTGGACAAATGCTGTACGACGCACATGGGAAGATAGTGGAAGAAATGGGTGGTGAATGAGCATTTTCTATCCAGCTCATTTGTAGCTTGGAAAGATATACTTTACATGTGTGCCTGTTTGATCAATTTGCTATCTTCTATTTTGGAACATGGGTAGCCGAAGCTTCAAGCTTACCTTAGGGGCTATTAAAGCTTCCCGATAGGAACAGAATCTCATTGATGTACTCTTAACAGGGAGAATGGCCTGTTTCTTGTCAGTGGCTTGTTTCTTCTCAATGAATCGAAATATATCTACTCTAATGATGCAATGTAAAGTGGGTCATAATCAATGTTTAACACCAGTGCTTTCTTTTGGTATTGCCGTGATTGTTTTGTGAAGCAGGAACTGATTAAGTACTGGATCAAACTGATTAAATGAACCTCCTCACTGCTCTACTGACTGTCAAATTTCCTTGTTGTAATGCAAAGTACCTTGCACAGCCTTTTTATAAGAAATGATTCTTATCTGCTCATGTGTTCACTGTTCTTGTGTTTTACCCATAGTTCATTCATATGGATACTGAGTATTTGTAATGGTATGCACCGCTGAATCTTTCGTATTTGAAGTTTGTCTATTGCTCCTAAACCTGTCAATTTTTATTTATTTATTCAATGTGTTTGTCCCAAGGAGAAGTTCTTTTGCTATGTGAATTGGACTTGAGGTCATAATGTGGTTAATTCTTGGATACTACCTGGAACAAAGCCTTTATGAATTGTGCTGTGTTTGGCATGTATCTCTGACAACAATAGTCAAAAAAAGGTTTAATGCCATGATCGTGTAAGGCAGAGGGATCTATATACTGGGTTGCAGCTGTGTTTAATCCTTCTGCTATTTTTCTCTGAGGCTCAAAACACTACTATTTATTTAATGCGTCATGCTACTTTCTTCTGGCAAAGCACAAGATCCATATGCTTGTACATGCTATGTATAAAAAGATCAAACAAGGAAAAATACGCAGCAATTTGATTTTTGTCTGTTGGTGATTTGGCATTGTAGGAAAAGATCATCGAAGAACTAGAGTCGCAAATGCTTATTTCTCACTTTTCATGGCTATTGGTAATATTCTTGGTTTTGCCACTGGATCATATAATGGGTGGTACAAGGTTTTTCCTTTTACTGTTACTTCTGCATGCAATATTGACTGTGCGAATCTCAAGTCTGCCTTTTATCTCGATGTTGTTTTCATGGCAATTACTGCCTGCATAAGCATCTCAGCAGCTCAAGAATCACCTCTAGATTTGCCTGCCAGATCTATGCTTGCTGATGAGGAAATGCCAGGCCAGTCAAACTCTGAACAAGAGGCTTTCCTCTGGGAGCTATTTGGGACTTTTAGATGTTTCCCATCAACTGTATGGATAATATTGCTTGTTACTGCTCTGAATTGGATTGGTTGGTTTCCATTTCTGCTCTTTGACACTGACTGGATGGGTCGAGAAATTTATGGTGGCAAGCCAAATGAAGGACAGAATTATAACACTGGAGTCAGAATGGGTGCATTTGGTCTGATGTTCAATTCAGTAATTCTTGGAGTGACATCTGTGCTCATGGAGAAGCTCTGCAGCAAGTGGGGAGCAGGTTTCTTATGGGGCCTTTCGAACATCTTAATGGCTCTCTGCTTTCTTTCAATGCTTGTACTCTACTATGTGGCAAGCCATATTGGCTACATGGGACATAATCTACCACCAGATAGCATTGTGGTAATTGCACTAGTGATTTTTGCAGTGCTTGGCATGCCATTGGCGGTAAGTTGCAAAACTCCTAATAAAGGATCTTTAGATTTTCTGCTAAATATTCTAGTCAAATGTTTTGTCAGCAGTCAAGAATCAAGTAAACAATAGCATTTTTCTATGGGTTCTGCGTCCTCTGTATGTTGTGGGTTCTGCTTGCTGAGGGTCACTCCCTCCATGTAGTTCATATCAAGTTGTTGATTTTTTAGGTTGAAAGGCTAAAGTACGAACTTTCTTCTTATATGACACCTGAAACATGTGATTTATGATGATAGTCCTTTTATTATTAATGTTTTTACTATTATGATGGGAGTCATAAAAGAGAAGGAACAAAAGAAAAGAAAGGAATTGAGAATTACTGTTTACATTTACATTTATTGAAGTTCTATGCCAGAATAGGGCCAATGTGCTGGGAATTGACCATACTCTATTGATAAGGAAATATAGATTTGTTTGCTGTGCTTGCTTCCTGATCGAAGTATTCTTCTGTGGCTTATTCCAGAAGAAAATTGATGTCATTATATTTGATTTCAGATCACTTACAGTGTTCCATATGCTATGGTTTCCTCACGTATTGAATCCTTGGGACTTGGACAAGGTGGGCACTACTCCTTTGTGCCTGTATTTACAAAATTATGTTTTGGTGATATGGCCAAGTAATCACTTCAATCGATAATTGGTTCTTACAGGGTTGTCAATGGGTGTTCTTAATCTGGCAATTGTGCTTCCACAGGTTTCTCTTTCCTCTCACTTATTTAGTCTCTTGTCTTCCTGCCTGCTGAAAATAGGAAAAATAGTAAAGAAAGTTTTTCTTCTTCCTTTCAAAAAAATAAAATTGCCGTTGAAGAAAATAATCTGTAAATTTTGTTTCTGACCCTGAATGTGATGCTGACTTGCTCACTGTTATGCCTTTTGATGGCAGTCAAAATACACAAATAACAACTAATTAGAAAGAAATTAAATCACATTAAGTTACTTTCACCTGAAGACACAAACTACATATAATCTTCTAAAGACATAAACTGAGTTCTTCCTGCTGGAGTATGTTCCTCATATAATAATAGGTCCTGCTGCTGCGATTTCCATGCACTTGTCAGACCCCAGTGATACTTAGAACCATGCAGAGTCTCCTTCTGCCTTCTGACTAATGATTCCTCAATTTTTGTTTTATTTTATAATTTGCCTCTTGTTTTGACCACATGAACGAGTTCAGTAATTTATACACATGATAATCAGATTAAGTCCAATATAAAAAATGGAGCGAAAGGTGACTTCATGAAATACCCTTGACTTCAACTACGTTGTTAGTTATAGATCTTAGAATTTGGCAGTTTGGTAAATATGGCAGCAGCCCTGAAAATTCATTCTCTTTGGCTTCTATTAGTAGTAAATCTGATTATTATGTGCTGTTTAACCTACATCTAACAATGTGATGAAGGAAATATAAATCCGAATTAACTCCCAAATCCTCGTAATGAAACACAATTTTAGCTAATTGCTTGAGATATCCCTATAAATTACTTTCTGGTTAGACTCTACTGCATTGTTTTGTATTGTTTTGCATGCATGCATTCCTTCCCCACTTTCCCTTCTGTTACTTTCTTTGAAATTTTCTTCTTGTAGATAAAAATCAAAACTGACTCCCAAATCCTCGTATTGAAACATAGTGTTAGCTAATTGCTTGACATATCCAATAAATTACTTTCTGCTTAGATTTTAATATAATATTTTATATTGATTTGCATGCAATCCTGACTAACGATTACAGTTTTTCCACGATGGGATGAAAACATTGTTAACTGTCATAAACGAAAATATAAAGAAAGTGAATTTATTTTTTAATTTCCAAATCACGAGACGAAGTTATTATCAACTTTTCTTCATTGAAAATTGACAAAATGCTGGTAGGTTTGCAATCTCTTAAGAAAATTTGAAAATTCTTTTAATTGAAGAATAAAATTAGGTTGAATGATTTTTATTTATATTACTAAGGGATATTTATACAAGATACATATCAATCATTTAGGTAAGTCAACTATATAATTGAATAGGCTACAATCTAGGAGCTAAAAGTTAGGCTACAAATTAGCTAATTAATTGACAAGAATCAGCTAGCTAATTGGCATTTGTATACAAATAATATACATTAACCCTCCCTTGGATCACACATGCCTAACTTTGATAGCGACATGTGGAAGTGATCGGTAGTAATAACATGAGTCAATATATCAGTCGGTTGATCTGCACTTTTAATACAAGGAATTTCAACCACACCAAAGTCTAGATTGTCTTTGATGTATTTCTTAATAACTTGGTCCAATTATGCTGAATCGGATTGTTGGCAATCTTAGTAATTGCTGTGTTGTCACAAAAGAGTAGTGCCTGTTTTTTGGGAACATGCCCAAGTTCACTCAAGAGAATTTTGAGCCAACTAAGCAACATGACTGTATCATCAACTCTTCAACGTGAAAAATTTCCAAAAGCTCTATAATCACATGGAGGGTATGGTGCTCTATAATTGAACTAGATAGTGATACCACTTTCTATTTTTTTCTCCTTCAAGTTACTAAGTTACCTTAAACAAATGACACATACCTTGATGTGGATTTTCTATCTAATTTGGATTTAGCAAAATTAGAATCAATATATTTCACGAAATCCAATATTCAGGTGGTTATGTTGGGAGAACATAACATCTTTACTTAGAGGATTTCAGGTAAGCCAAGATTCATTGTATTCATGTGTCGGTTACTTGGATTATGCATGAATTGGTTGTGGCTCACAACACCAATTGAATGTAACATGTCTACCAACCTTTGATACCTCTTTTTACTTGTTAGAACCTGATTTGATAAAAGCAAGACCATGATTCATCTCAATAGGATTTACCAATTTTGGTTAGGAGACCAGATATGTATTTTTTTTAAGAGAGAAAAAAATCCTTGCTTGGATTGAAATACTCCAATGCTCAACAAATATTTTAAAGCACCCATGTCCTTCATCTTAAAATCCTTGCCCAAGTAGTTTTGAAGCTTCTCAATTTCACTTATGTTGTTGTGCACATGTCATCAACATAAACAATAAGCAATAAAATACTATCACCTTTCATTTTATAGAACATTGTATGATCTAACAAAGCTTGCTTAAAACCATACTTATTCATTGATTGATTCAACTGGCCAAATCAAAAGTTTGACGATTGTTTCAGTCCATACAGTGCCTTTTTCAACTTGCATGCTTTACAAGTATACCTTTTGGAATACAATGAATCTTGGCTTACCTGAAATCGTTAAGAGAGGTACTGGAATCAAAAGGAGGTGAAGGCTTCACAATTACATTATTGTTCCTCCTTGTATGACCCTTTTGGAACAACTAAGTGGGCCTTTCATCCCTACCCTCTTCATATTTGGATACTTCTTCTTTTACAAGATCAAAGGATATCTCCTCACCAAAGCAGCTAAATCCTCCCTCTTACTTGAATTCCACAATCTCTTTTTTGTCAATCATAAATGTCCTTCCTTATTACGAATCACCCCTAGAAGAGGGACAAAAGACACATCCTTGGAAAAATAACACTTTTTTTTCACATAACCAAACATCTATGGATATATAGTATTTATCTTTAGGGGGTGAAAACACATGTATCTTTTTTGGGAATTAGTGTAACTATCGAAGGGCATGAGGATCAAGCTTATCCCTATGAAGAGAGTGAATATGGTCATAATTGGCATAACCAAAAGTCTTAGGAAAAAGATCGAGAGTAGAAGGAATAAAGTGAAACCTTAATAACATCCTGAAAGGGGTTTGATTGTCAATAAAATTGGCTGACATCCTATTAATAAGAAAGACAATAGTCATGACAGCATTAGCCTAGGAATGGTTAGAAACATGCATAATAAAACATAATGACATGGCTACTTCTAGGAGATGTTGGTTCTTACATTCTGCTATGCCGTTTTATTGTGGTGTGTAGGCACATGTTTGGTGGAGTATGTCATGAGCTTTGAAGAAATCAACATGGGATTGATTCACAAACTCGCGACCATTGTCAGAATGAAAGACCTATGAAATTGTGTGACAATCATTTTGTAAAATTAAGGAATAACATGGGTAATATCACTCTTTAGATTTTATAGTAAATATACCTAGCTTATCCTAGTGAAATCATCATAAAAAAAAGTATTTGAGACCTATAGCAGAAAGGGTAGAAAAAGGACTCAAAACATCAAGTATAAATGTCATATAAAAGGATTTGAACTTTCATTGAAAAGGAACAAGATGATTTTAGCATAAACGCATTGCTCACATCATAAGCTAGAAACAAAATATCACAAAATAACTTGGGAAATAAATGTTCTAAATAGGCAAATGAAGGATGACCCGACCAACAATGTCATAATAGAATTTTTTCCCGTAACATCTCTACTTGAAGACATTGGCTGAACTTGCTCTAGCTTCCTCCAAGTAGTAAAGACCTCCTCTCTCCTTACCAATGCTAATCAATCTCTTTGTGAGATTGTCCTGAAACACATAATGGGTAGAATAAAATATTACAAAATAGTTAAGATGTTTGGCAATATAGCTAATGTAGAGAAGATTATTAAAAAGAGTGGGAGCAAGTAAAGCAAAGATATGAAAAGTGTGGGTGATAGTGAGGCATCCCCAGCTTCAATAATTAGCATAGGAGCCCCATTAGCAACCTGAATAGATTTGACATACGAAGACATTAGTGAATCAAATAAGGAAGAATTGCTAATCATGTGATCAATAGCTCCTAAGTCAATAATCCATATGTTATTAGCAAAAGAAGTAATGACGCAGGAGATTTTTGGAAATATAAATACTTTCCTAGGTTATTTTTGTTTTTTCTTAATCAATTTAAGAATTTTATTTTTTTTCCTATTCAATATTTTTAGGTTTTTCTATTTAAAGGTAATAATTTTTGTATTTTATTTTTCATATTTAAAATTGTTAGGATTTTCAAAAATCTCGATAGAAAAGGTTGTGTTAGCCTTTTGACAAGTAGACTTGGATGAATAAAAAATAAATATTTTGGGTGTTTCCCTATAGCTACGGTATTCTTAGTCTTTGGAGGTTTTGACTTATAACAAACTCTGTTATTTTTTGTTTTCGATTGTGTCAACAAGAGCTAAACTAGAATTACCTCTTCAAGAAGACTTGCGATACACGGGAAGCAAAAGATTGAGATGTGTCAACAACAATATGGGAGGACTTCTTGTTTTTTCTCTTAGCTTGCTTAAGCTTAAACCACAATGGATTACCATGCTTCTATCTTCCAGCAAGAATCTATTATGTGTTTGGTGCTATGTGATGAATATGTGAAGAATAAGGAGGGACTGAATGGTAACTATTCTTCTAGATGGCAAGGGCTGAAGCCTCAATATGATCTTTAGTTCTCATGATAACCAATCTTTGCACATCTCGACAAACTACGGAGTGTGCTTCTTCCAAACTGGGTAAAGGAGAGGTAACTAGGACACAACTGCTGACTTGATCCAAATTGTGATCAAGACCTGCAACAAACATTTAAACTCAATCCTCAGTCATCTTTTTCTCTGTTTCTCCTCATTGTCTTAGCAACTTTATCATTAGGCATTCAATAGTAAAGTTTCATAAAAATGGAATTTAGTTCATTATGGTATTTAGTGAGGGGTCTGCCACCCTAAAGTAATTGAAAGGTTTTCTTCATTAGTTTATAAACCTGGGAAGAGTCGGATGCATAACTCCTCTAACAAAGTGTGACATAAGATTAGGAGTCATAGAGTTGATAAGCCATGGCTCAACTAGAACATCCTGTTTTTCCCATTCATCATAATATGGATCATTTTCAACGGGTGCAACCTTTCCCCCCATAATATTTTTCTTCATCCCATCAACAATATGCATTTCCAGAATTTTAGACCAAACATGATAATTTGTACCATCCAGTTAATTTGGATATGAAAAGAATGCAATAATATCTTGATTTCTGAATCTACAAAAACTCGGTCACTGTTGGACATAGTTGATTGCTCATCAAACATAGAAGACTAGGGTTGATTGAAGTGGTTGTAAGAAAAACAGCATGAAAGTGTCATTAAAAGTTGTCAAGTGTCATTAAATCTTGTCAAGAAGTCAAGTTAGGTTAGCCTAAAACCCTGATACGAAATTGAAAAATGGAATTAGACTGAATTATTTTTATCCATATCATTAAGTGGTATTTATACAAGATACATATCAGTCATTTAGGTAAGTCAACTATACAATTAAATGAGTTAAAATCTAAGAGCTAAAAGTTAGGTTAAAAATCAGCTAACCAATTGACAACTATATATAACTAATATATGTTAACTCTTTATGTGCCTTTTAATAAAAAAGATATTGTTTTTACATTAATGCATAGTTAATTTATATCACGAAAATGAAAATATTGATACTCCAATTCTCCGCCAAAAAGTGAGTTTCTACTCGGATAATTTGTATGTTGCATAAAATTATTGTTGAAAAGTGTTCTGGCCCACTTAACTCTTGTATTTTTCGGTCTGATGAAATAAGTTCTGCCCTTGTGA